>Ga0208162_1000071_pt1 | contig 47848 bp, 70 predicted proteins | sample CB_VirMetaG_4_FD_184539 | JGI IMG/M metagenome (GOLD analysis project Ga0208162, IMG submission 184539) | Freshwater to marine saline gradient viral communities from Chesapeake Bay - CB_1508_1M Viral MetaG (SPAdes) (version 4) | ecosystem: Environmental > Aquatic > Marine > Coastal | place: USA... | reverse complement strand
TCTTTAGCCATCAGCGGTCTCTCCCTGTATCAGGTTAAACAAATTATCTTTATCTTCATCTGTTAACTCAAATGACGTTTCCTGATCTTTCTTTTGTATAGAAATAATTTTTACAAGTTGTTCGTTTGAGCGTTGTAGAGTTTCTATATGCTTTGCTGCTACAGGGCTGAGGTATTTGTTTTGATCTGGTGATGTAGCGATACAGTTCGCTATCTCATTGAGGAACTCTCTTGCTGACTTTCGGTCATCTCGGATGTTTCCCAGTGCTTCTGCTATCAATGATTCCAGATCGTTTTTACTCATAAGACACCGCTATTCCAACTTTGCGTGAAGTAATAATATTTCTTTTTAAATTTCTTAAGAGAGTTAACTATTTGTTTTGTATTCAAACCAGTCAGTTCTCTCAGATATAAGTAAATAGCTTTTTTGTTAAAAATTTGGATATCTTCTTTTGAGTCAAACAGAACGCAAATGGCTTGATAAACCTTCAAGTCATTTTCTTTCATTTGGGATGTGTCCCAAGATTTTAGTTCCTTATAGAACAGTTTCCAGAACTCGTCTTCCTCTCGCTCGGTAACATATGACTCATCTGTGGAGAGATACTGCTCTTCGTAGTTTTTGGCTAGATTATCAAAGTTAACTTCTGTTTTGTTTTTGCGTTGTTGCTTTTTGACTTTGTGAATAAACCAGTTCTTTGTAATAACGGAAAAATAAGAGAATGCCTTTGAGCCTTTTGCTGGGTCGTACTTATCTAAGATCGTCATTAACCAAACCTTACACTCGTCTCTGAGGTAATCGATGTTTGGTAAATTTGTGAACTTGTATGTGAATACAATCTTGTCAACCATTTCATCAAAGGCTGGTTCGATCCATTTTACATAAAGTTCGGTTCTTTCACGGATACACTTCGTCTGACAATATCTTATTATTGCATCTTCGTGATCTTGTGTGAAATAGTGATTTTTCTTACGACGTTTCTTCTTCGGTGTCGGTGTCTGCTGCGTCGTCTGTTTCGTTTGGGGCATCTTCTTCAATTAGTCCATAAATATATTCGAAGGTCTCTAATTGTTCATTAAAGGACCTTGCGTGCTCCATAAGTCCCCCAAGTGTTTCATCTCCGTAGAACATTTCAAGTTCGTAAACTTGTTCTAAGTGTGTCGCAAAGTTGTCCGTCATTGTCTTGAAGTCATACATCTCTTCGGATATAGACAAAAGACGGACAATAGCGTTTCTGACGTAATAAACAAGAAACCCATTTAAACCGATGGACAATAAAAGTATTGCTGATAATATGATTTCAAGACTCGTCATATGTTTGTTCTTTTATTTCCTTCTTTTGTTGTTCGAGGACTTCTCTATTCTCTTCAATAAATTTCTTAGTTAAGTCCCCAACATTGTTTGGGTTTTCTTTTTTCTTGGTTATGTAAGGCTTATTAAGCAAACGGGTCATGTGACCCTCCTCATTACAATGAGGACAAGTAAGCAAATTGTCTCCTATCATGTGCATGACGGTTGTGATTTCTTCACACTTTTCACAATTATACTTAAAAATTGGCATTATCGTTGTGCCAGTTTTTCGAGGTCTTCTTCGGTGATGGCTGAGTTATCGCTAACTCTAACAGTTGGTGGGTTTTCTACAACGAGACCACCATCTGTCTCAGTTAACTTGAAACCGCTCAAAATTGGAACAATGTCCAACTCGTTTAAAAGTGACTCTTGGAGCGCCATCATAATAGCTCCAAGGGCTTGATTTGATAAATGCATCTTATTTCTCCTGTAAAGATTGTATATCGTATTCACTTAACGTTATTATATCATTAAATTCGTTTCTGTATACTTCAAAATTTGTATACTCAAACACACTCCCATCGGGTGAATTGTATGAGTATTCTTTAATATCAATTATTACCCCAACACCGACATTCTTGATAGCAATACCATCAGCGTATCTTTCGTGCCAAGTAATAAGTTGTCCTTTGGAAAATTTACTATTTTGCGCTGGCTTTGAGGTCTTCGTCATACATCATCCTAGCCAGTTCTTTGAACTTGACTTTTGGTTCCCATCCAAGCTGTTCCTTGGCTTTTGTGGGGTCTCCTAGCAGAAGAGGTACCTCGTGAGGTCTAAACAGCCTCTCGTCTATCTCAACGTATTTAGAAACGTCTAAACCAGCATAGTCAAACACTTCGTGAAGAAACTCTTCAACAGTGTGCGTCTCGCCAGTTGCAATAACATAGTCATCTGGGTTTTCTTGTTGTAGCATTAGCCACATTGCTTCCACATAGTCGCCTGCAAAACCCCAGTCGCGCTTGGCTTCAAGGTTACCAAGATATAATTTATCTTGCTGTCCTAGACGAATACGAGCAGCAGCCTTTGTGATCTTTCGTGTTACAAATGTTTCGCCGCGGCGGGGGGACTCGTGGTTAAACAGAATACCGCTAGAAATGTGCATACCATAACTTTCTCGGTAGTTTCGACAAAGGTTATGGGCAAACACCTTAGCGCAAGCGTAAGGCGAAGCAGGCATCAAACGTGTGGCTTCTGACTGTGGGTTCTCTGGGTTGTCGCCAAACATCTCGGAGGACGATGCTTGATAGATCTTCACATCAGGACAAATGTTTCTGGCTGCCTCTAAAAGCCTAAGAGTACCCATACCAACTATCTCAGCAGTTTCCTCTGGTGTATCAAATGAGACTCGGACGTGCGACTGGGCGGCTAGGTTGTAGATTTCATCTGGTTTGTGGTCCAGAAGTAGGCGATGGATGTTTCCAGCATCAATCATATTTCCATAAACTAAACTAAAATTGTCCATCTTTTCTAAGTCTGAAAATACATGATCGATCCTATCTGTGCTGATAAGCGATGTTCTTCTTTTGACTGCTACAACCTCGTAGCCTTTATCTAGTAGCAGATCGACCAAATACGAGCCGTCTTGACCCGTGGCGCCTGTTACTAATGCTTTCTTTTGTTTGCTCATTTATTCTCCGAATACCATTGGTATGTTTTGTGTACTCCATCTCTAAAACTAGTGAAGTCGAATGGTCCTATGAGTTCTAGTAGACGACCGTTGGAACCGTCTTTACGGAACTGTCCATCCATATTCCCATTAAATAATGTTCTCACATTTTTGCCTGTTTGTTCAACCAAAGTTCTGGTCATTTCCAAGATAGAAAGGTTTTCATTTGGTGCAACTATCAAAGGAATGCTAGTGTTGTGCTTTTCAAGTAATATAGGAATGATCTTGCATAGGTCATCAACATACAACTGTTGTCGTAAAGGCATTCCAGTTCCCCACATCTCTACGATATCACCATCAGTTGCGTTGTATATTTTGTGTATAAGTGCTGCTACAAAGTGTGATGCTTGACTTCCGAAATGGTCTTCTGGTCCATATATGTTTGACGGACAAAACGTAGAATAGTTCATATTATATTGTTCACGATAAGCGCAAGACGATACGTGAAGCATTCTCTTCGTCATTCCATATGAAAAGTTTGTTATTGTTGGCGGACCATTGAAAAATTCTTCTTCAACAAACGGAAAGAACGTTACTTCTTCTGGAAACGCGCATGTGCTCAAAGATGAAAGAACGCGAGGAATACCAGCCTTGTACGCCTGATGAATAACATTTGTGTTCATCATTGTGTTAATGTGATAAAAGTCTGCTTGGTTTTCTATGTTGTCTTTGATGCCACCAACACGTGCAGCCAAATGCAAAACAGCATCTGGCTTTGTGTCTCCGAATAGTTGCTTTACTTGTTCGGGATTGGTTAGGTCGCAGTCTTTAGAAGAGATGTAAGTCCAGTCTGGTTTCGACAACTTAAGTCTTCGTCCAAGAAAACCGCTACCTCCGGTTACCACAGTCGTCATCCAGGCTTATCCTTTTTGTCTTTCACTTAAAGTGGCTCCCAAGATTCCTCGGTTGATTTTCTTAGTGGGGAATCTGCGAGTCTGTCTTTCTCTTGCCTAATCGATGGACAATGGTTACCTGTTCGATGAATAAGATCGTAGAAAATCATGAGAATAGATACTTCTACAGTGTGGAAATAATTGCATTTAATCGGCAACTCATCGATGTCGTCTCTCAATACCTCGGAATCAGCGCCACTAATCAAAAATGTAGCAAATCCTTTGTCTTCACCCCAGTGTAGTGTGTCGATAACATTTCCAGAGTTACCAGAACATGAGAGCCCAATAATTAAACACTCCTCTGGATTTTCAACACTTGCGATTGTCTCCAACCACCTGATAAAGATCTGGTTATATCCATGATCGTTAGCGTTGGATGTAATAAACCCAACACTGTCGAAGGAATAGACTGCTTTATTAGGTATCAGTCGTGATAAATCTGTTGCCATATGACTCGCAACATAGTGTAACCCGCCATTACCAATAAGAAATATCTTCTTAGCATTGTTTACTTTTTCCACCAGAATAGCATATTCGTCGCTAGCGGCTGCGGCGTTACACTTGTCCTCGATGTTTTCAAAATCTATTAACATTGTTCCATTGTTCCTTTAAAAATTTGGAGTGCGTGGTCAACCTCATTCTCATTCAAATTTAAATTTGGTCTTAATCTGATCGATCTAACACCCGTTTTGTTACAAATTAGTCCGTTTTTATACAACTTTTCTACCAATATATCACGTTTTTGAGAATTTGGTAAATCAAATCCTATAATTAATCCACAATTTCTTAAATTTAGTATTCCATCTATATCAGATAACCCATGGACCAAAGTGTTACTTTGTTTGTTTACATTATCCAGTATGTTGTCTTCTTCATATGCTTTCATAATATATTTGCATCTTACCATATCAGATATATCACCATCCCAAGTAACTTCAAGCCTGATAGAGTTTTGTGCGCTGAACATCTCTCCGTACTTTTCTTGTGCCATAATCCCAGAAAGTTGTGTTTTCTTGCCGAATATAACAATGTCTGGTTCGATACCTAAATGTTCGTAGTACCAAAGCTTACCCGTGCCTCCGAAACCAACTTGAATTTCATCAAACACAAGAGGAACGTCATGTTTGGTGCATGCCTCTCTTAGGGCTTGGAAAAACTGCTTGTCAAAGTAGACATCTCCGGCACTGCATTGTATAGGCTCAACAATCAAGCAGGTAACGTCGGTTCTCCCAAGGGTCCTGTGTACTTCTCTAATATCTGGGTATATCTTTGTCGAGTAAGCCTCTGGAAGACCATCTAATCTAGCATCGGCGCCGGGGAACCTTGAAGTCACAAAACCGCCATAACCATTTATACCGTGAAAGCTGTTGTTGAAAGATACGACATTTAAGGTGTGGTATTTTTTGTACTGTAGGCATGTCTTGATTGCTGCTTCAACCGCTAGTGCTCCTGTGCAGGAATAGTGAAAATGTGAGAAGCGACCCTTTCCAGCATATTCACTAAACATTCTATCAAATTCTTCAGTCTCATCCGATACAAACTCACAGTTGTTGATCTTATATTTTGATACTCTCAAGTACTCTTCTATAAACTCCGGTGTGGAGAATATAGGGTGACTATAACCCAAGGGCAACGAGGCATACATCCCAAAAAAATCTAGATATTCTCTCTGTGTTCTTTTGTCAAACAGATAAGAATCGTGACTTTTTTCAAAATCTACCTTAATATTAAATTTAGTGCTTCGTGCTATAGACATAAATTACCCGACATGTATTCGTGGATGATATTTTTTAGTTCTCGATGATCGGTGATTTTTGTTACTCGTATGTCTCCGATACCATAAGGTAACACACAAACTATACAATTGCCAACATTTTTCTTATCTTTCATCAACAGAGAGTAGTATTCTTCTTGTAAGTTTGCAGGAACTCTGTAATCAATCAGGTTCATCACTATTGCTGAATGCAATTGATCGTATTCATTTTTGTTGATAAAGCCTTTTCTGAGTGAAACATAGTTAGCCAAATTCATACCAATAGTCACTGCAAGACCGTGGGGTATTCGATAATTGCTTATCGATTCAATCGCATGACCAAATGTGTGTCCGTAATTAAAGACCCTTCTCTCGTTTTGATCAAACTCATCTCTCTCGATCATATTCTTTTTAATTCTCAAACTCTCAGCAACATATTTAGATAAATGACGCACAGGATCCAATAATATGTTATTGTAATCGCTAACAAAATTAAGAATAAGTTGACTATCTTCAATCAGATAATAATGTAGTATCTCACCGATACCAGACTTAATATCATCAGTGCTCAGTGTCTTCAAAAACTCTGGGCAACAGTTAATATAAGATGGTGGATAGAACGTCCCTAATGAATTTTTTGTGTCTAAGAAATTTATAGAACTCTTACTCCCAATACAACTGTCTGCTTGGGCAAGCAATGTTGTAGGCATAAACTCCCACTCAACACCGCGATAAATAACAGATGCAGTAAAAGCAGTAACATCTTGAGTTATACCGCCGCCAATTGCTAATAACTTATGGTTTCTCTTGAAATTGCTAGAAATCAAAAAACTTATTATTTCTTCACAAGTTTTGAGTGTTTTTGTTTGTTCGCTTGCTTCGATGATGTACATATTTGATGCATCAAAGTATTGTTTAAATATAGGATATTTCTTGTATATATTTGAATCGATTATGATGCGCGTACTGTCATCATAGGAACTCAATAGTTCTTTGTTTAGATTGCAGAAATCCACTGTGTATTCTCTTCGATATGACTTAATCTTCAGTGAATCAATCTCAAACATTTACAAACCCACCATCAACAATTATGTTTTGACCTGAGATGTATGAGTTCAGTTCGCTTGCTACAAATAAAACTGTTTTTGAAATCTCTTCTGGTTCTGCCATGCGGCCCATGGGAATGTTTTGTGATATTTCCTGCATTTTCTCTGAACCAAGTACTTGCCGAGTTAAGTCAGTCAGTGTAAATCCGGGCGACACAGTGTTAACAAGTACATTAAATTGCGCTAATTCAGCCGCGGAGGCTAGTGTAAGACCTCGTAAGCCAAACTTACTGGTAGAGTAGCAGGCGCGCTCAGCAATGCTGATAGAACCCCATATAGAGGATATATTCACTATTTTGCCGTAGCGTTGCTTAATCATGCTTGGAGCAACTGCCTGCTGCACAAGAAATGGGGCCGTTAAGTTAACTTTCATAATGTTGTTCCAATCCTCTCGTTCAACATCACAAAATGAATCAATCTTATTTATCCCAGCATTGTTTATGCAGACATCGTATGTTCGGTTTGAAATTTCTTCAATAAACCTATTTGTATTGTCGTCATCCAGAAAGTCTACCTGCATATATTCCACACCTGTGAAATCGACTTCAGGGCTTCGTCCAGTGATAGTAACATCCGCACCGAGTTCTAGCATATCTTTGGCAATCTGCCTACCAATGCCTCTGGTTCCACCCGTGACAAGGACTTTTTTGTTTTCAAAATCAATCTTCATTTTCTTCTCTTATGATTTCATCAAAAGGGATATATCTAAACACTGAGTTAAGAGGTGAACCGGGGGTAGCAGATATAACTTCTGGTGGAATAAGGCCGGCTTCGGAGAATGCTTCGTTTAGTAAACTGATTACTTTCTCCCACGGCTCAGTAGTAATGTTTTCGCGAGAAGGCGGCCCATGAGTTCTGCTTTCATTAAATGACTCTACATCAAAATACTTTGGATGGAAGTGCGACAGGTCCTCTCCGGATTCTACGCTTTCTTTCCAATCAACATATTTTAGATCCACCCCAAGTAAGACAACTCTCTCATACCCCATTAAAACAGACATAGCTGTAGCAAATACTCCACAATTCCCATATGCCGCGGTATGAACTATGGTTTTGCCTTCCAAAATTGAAAATTTATTATTTTCTCTATTATTGAGGAACTCTAATTTTTCTTCAGTAAACACACTTGAAAGTCTTTCAACCACCATAACATTTGTTTTACAATCAAACGGAGGATCTTGATATTTGTCGAGGTTGGTAAGTCCAGTTTGGTAGTTGTTTGAAAAAATATATTTACTGATACTACATTTATCATTGTTTATCATATTTGGCTCAACATCGTCTGCAAACACGGTTTTAATAAGATTACGATCAATCATTGCGTAATAAGTTGGATAAAACCCCCAGTCTTCATAAGCAATATATTGTCTATTCATACTAAAAGTGTCTTTGTCTTTCAGTAAGCTCATGTCAATTTGTTTTAAAGAGGGCCCAGATCCAATTATAAATATTGTTTTATTTTTCGACATTTTCCATATCTCCATCTGGGTAAACATGTGCGACATCTTCCCTGCTGACCGCAAGCCTGATTGCAGGCTTGTCTCCGGTGGCTTCAATCCTATGAACCACTCCCTTCTGGATGAATACTATGTCATCTTTTTTGATTAATTTCTTTTCGCCGGCAATCTCCCAAATCCATTCTCCGTCAATAATAAACCACCATTCATTCCAATCTGGGTGGTAGTGGCGACGGTTTCCTTGTCCGGGCTGTTGGTGAATAATGGTAGCACTGTTGTTTTCGGTGTTGACTACTCTGTGGCTCCACGATGTGCTACTATCAAAAGACGCTCTGATATCGTTAACACTGACGATCTCCTTATTCGCATCATGCAAGTTATTATTCATCACCCCATCCTTTGCTAAGATTGATGGAACATCAACTTCCGAGTGTTCCTCGCCATAGTATTGTGGTGCATACTGTTCAGAGGATAGTGAACGTGCAACAACTTCTGCTAGCTGGAAATCCTCTTCGTTATCAACGTCAACAATTGCAAAACCATCAAGTGTGTAAAATCCGATGTTTCCATCTCCACCATGGTATCCGCAATCATATTTACTCATATTGTTCATATAATTTTCAGTTCTCCAGCCCATCAATCCACACGCATAAGGTTGAATTGGTGTCAAGTCTTGCGAGGGAGGAGACAGTTTCTTTTGATCAAAGTTAATCGGACTACCGTTGTATACACATTCAATTTGCTGGTTTGTAACAGATATAAGTGTATCTAGGTTGTCATCAATCATCTTTCTGGTGAAGCTTTCAATATCGTCTTTTGATATAAAAGGAGAGGTCGGTAGCAATTGAATAAGCACATCGCAGTCAATATTGTTCATAAAGTCTGCTGTAAACTCATCGTTTGTTGCGCGATTCGTAGAAAGCGCATCTGGCCTTTTATAAAACTTTACTCCCTCTTCAAGCGCAATCTTGCCCAAGATGTCTGATTCAGAGTTAACGTAAATCTCATCAAAACAGTTTGCTGCTTTTGCTGCCCTGATAATATAGCTTATCATTGGAACACCGTTTAGCAATCGAATATTCTTTTTTGGAATTCTAGTGCTGCCCATGCGAGCAGGAATCATTGCTACTGTCTTCATTTTCTCTTAATCAATCCTATTGTTTTTTTAAAGTTTTCTTCCAGATAATCATCTAATGTGAGTTTTCTGTCATAGTGAAAATAAACCATCTTGTGAAAATAATTTATTTGTGGAACTTGTTGATGAATGTCAATCCGAAGATCTGCAAAATTGGGGATATTTTTTGATGCTTCGTTAAAATTACCATTTTTTAGAGCTTCCTCGTAATACTTCCCATAATATACTTGCCCAAATGTGTTCATGTTGAAGAAGGTCATACCTGTAACGTATACTTCTTTTACATCATAGTTTAAAAGTGTTATGACACCCATCAGCCCAGTGTTGCAAGTAGTCCCCACTTCTTTGAATACTTTAAACAAATAACCATCACATACATTATGCCATGGTGTACCGGTTTCGTCAAGGAAATCGTTTACTCTCTGAATATCCCACATGGATACCATCGGGCACACAATATATTTTAATGAGCGTGCGTAATCCATATTTTTGCGGAGTGCATTGATCTTGTTTATGTTGAGGCAGTTCATCAATATATCAGTCCGTTGACCGTAATCTTCCCAGTCTTCTTCGCGCATGTGGTATGCCTGATTAACTCTTACAACAAGATCATGAGAATCAATATACTCTCCCATCTTCATTCCTTTCAAGTGAGGAGATGGGCAAACATAAGCGATTCTTTTGCCTTCGATTAATTTTGCTAACTGCTCATCCTTCACGTAATCTCGGAATCCATCTACAAATGGTCCGCGTGAACCCAGGTCAGCCAATTGCAATTCTGGTCGTGGTGGAGATGAGCGCCATCGCGGCGCCTTCTTCGATAAAGGTATACCTATAATGGTCTTCTTCAATCCATTGTGCCATTCAGTTTTCATTATTCACCATATAAAATTATTTTTGTAATATTCTACGATGGACCTAATTTCATCATCAAAAACTTTTCTAGGAGACCACCCTAAGTTTCTCAATTTATCATCATTTAAAGCATATCGTACATCTTGTCCTTCACGAGAATATGAGAAATCGACATGTTCTTCCCATTTATAATCACTTTCATGATAACAGTCAATTACTTTTAATACTGTCTCAATATTTTTTTGTTCGAATCCACCGGCAACATTATAGATCTCATTTACATTTCCGGAGTCTATAATAGCCATCACGGCTTCCGCAGTATCATCTGCATGAAGCCAATTTCTAACTGGAGTGCCCCCGTTGTGCAAGCGTATCTTTTTGTCTCTCATAAGGTTTTTAACAGACAGAGGTATAAGCTTTTCGGGATACTGTCCAATACCATAGTTATTCGTTGGTCGCAATATGACGTATTCTAAGTCATAAGTCCTCGCCCAAGCAAGAACAAGCATGTCTGCCGCGGCTTTAGCGGCAGAGTAAGGGTTACTAGGATGAAGCAAATCTGTTTCCGTGTGCTCGCCTTCAACAATGTCTCCATATACCTCGTCGGTACTAAAATGGAAGAAAATTGGACGACGGTTACAATTAACGGGCTTATTTTTGATTAGATCGAGAAGGTTTTGTACGCCAACAATATTGCTGTTGATAAACTCTTTGCTATCAATAATACTGTTTCCAACATGAGATTCAGCGGCAGTGTTAATAACATAGTCACAGTCATATAGATGGTCTAGGTCTTTTATATCAACATTTAAATAATGAAAGTTGTCGTGAGCAAGAAACTCTTGTAACAAAGACCTGTTGGCGACATATGTTTCCTTATCAATGCCGTAAACTTTCCAGCCGCGCTCAAGACACTTTCTAGTAACATACGAGCCTATAAAGCCTAGACATCCAGTCACATAAACGAGTTTCACTCAAAGTCTCCCAAAAAACCATCAACCGCTTCCTTGATATACTGAATCTTCTCGTCAGTCAGACCAGCATATGTCCCCAAGAAGAATGAGTTGGTTGTAACCAACTGAGCATTAGGGAATGTAACGTTCATGTCGCCATACTCCTCAGCCATGTGTATGTAACCGGGGTGAGCAAGAATGTTTCCAGAGAAATAAGATCTTGTTTGGATCTTGAAGCTTTCTAGGTGCTCAACAATATCGCTTCTGGAGAACGGTGCATCCTCTTTTACAGTCAGAAGAAAAGCAAACCAGCAAGGATCAGACTTTTCTGTTGCTTCTGGAATGTGAAAGAAACGCTCGTAAGGGGCGAATATTTGCTTCATCTTCTCCCAGTTAACCCTACGAGCACTATCTAGCATCTCAAGCTTATCAAGCTGTTGCAGACCCATTGCAGCCTGTAAATCAAGCGGCTTGAGGTTATATCCAATTTCGTCAAAGACATAGCGATGATCATACACGGCTTCCTTAAGCCCCGGCAACCAGTTCTTAAACCTGTTTCCGCATGCTGTCGCGCTTGTTACGTTTCCGGGCTTCTGCGTGTTGCAATAACAAGCACGACCCCAGTCACGAACACTAGCAAGAATAGTCTTTGTCCTCAAACTGTTTGTTGCGATAAAACCACCTTCACCCATCGTCATGTGGTGAGCAGGGAAGAAAGAGCAAGTAGACATATCGCCAAACGAACCAAGTTTCTTACCGTCGTAATAAGAACCAAGAGCATCACAGGCATCTTCTAAAAAGACAAGATCATACTTTTCAATAAGCGCCATCAAGCGGTCCATGTCTGGCGGGTTTCCAAGAACATGAGCAAACATAATTCCTCGGATGCTTGGGTCTGCCTCAAGGGCTTCCTCAACTTTGTCGAGGTCCAAGTTAACACTGGGCAACTCAACATCTACAAATACTGGAACCAAATTGTTTTGGATGATGGGGTTGATGGTTGTCGGAAAACAAACAACTGGTGTAATGATTTTATCACCGTCTTTCAGTTGTTTCTTGAATCTATTGGACTTTGTAGCTGCAACCATAAGAAGGTTGGCGGAGCTTCCGGAGTTTGTGAGTGCTCCGTACAATTTTCCAAGCTTTGATGGAAACTTTTGCTCGAACTCACTTGCGTTCTTTCCAAAGATCATCCAACCGTCAAGCACTTGCCTAATAGCCGCAAGATATTCCTTATCGTCAAAGACCGGTCCAGAATAAGAAACCCAGTCTTGACCGGGTATCCACTTCTCGTTTTCTTGCTTCTCAGCAACATACTCAGAAACTAAGTTTAGGATTTGCTCCAATTTTTCAGACATTCTTTTATACCCTTTTCTAGTCCAACGAGTTCGATATTTAATTCTTCCAGAAGAAAATTATCTCCGGTATAGGAATATGCAATCTCGTTAGACTTAATAATAACATCTTCGGTGTTATTTGTCAATCTTTTTATCATTGCAGCATGCTCGCTTAGTTTGTATTTTTCTCTGTAACACAGATTAAAGTCCGGTGACATTTCCCATATGTCGTGGTTTGCAATGATGTACTCGATAACACGACCGATATCCTGTGCGTAAAAATAGTCCATATACTTATCTTGGGTTATATTCGCGTTTATTCCCTTTGCAAAGTTTTCATAACATGTTTTAAACAACCTTTGTGGTTCTTCATGTACCCCAAAACATCCAAATAATCTTAAGTTATAGATATTGGTATCAAGTTCGTATATTCTTCTAGTTATTAAATTTTTTGATAAACCATACATGTCCACAGGATTTGATTTAAAAACATCTGTCTCTATAGAATTTTTGATATCAAACCTTCTATCAAATTCAGCACCAGAACCAAAATTAAACATTACTTGAAACTTGTTTGAGAATTTTGATAAATTATCAAACATTGCAATATTATCAAAAAAATTACTTGTGTTATCGAAATGCCCACGCTTTCCACCCTTAACAGCAGTGTGTATAACAACATCTACGGTTACATTATCAAAAAAATCTTTTACATTCTCATAATCTGTAGGATCTAGCGTGCTTCTATCAGTGACCATCAAGGTGTATTGTTTTTTGTCCGAAAAATAGCGCACCATCTCTTTTGCAAGAAAACCCTTTCCTCCGGTGATTAAAACATTCATATTCCCATTATCTCTTCTAATACTCTGCTTAGTCTTATCTTTGAGTCATGTTCTTTCAAAAACCTTTCATGACCTGCTTTTGCTAGCTTCTCAGCTATTTGTGGTTTGTTTTGTAAGAAAGTAACTTTTTCTCTAAACTCTTCTGTTGTTTCGAACGTTATTATTTCTTTATCTATCTCAAAGTATTCTTCTATACCGGGGTGATATTCAGTAACAAGCAACCCAGCACCAGCGGTAGTTTCAAATATTCTTTGTTTCATTTGTGTTTTCAGTTCTGGATCATTGTAGTTTACTGATAGGTTGATTCCAAATTTTGTATTTGAAAATGCATGAAACATTTGTTCCTGAGTTAAGTTGTGTATGACTTGTATTTTTACTTTTGTTTTTTCAAGAAACTTTATTCTTTGTTGCGAAAGTCTACCAATAAAAGTAGTTTCAAATTTCTTATCTTGAAATTTTACACTTGGAAAATACTCAGAAGGAGCATGCCAATTGGCTAATATAATATTGTCGTAACCTATTTCTTTGTATTTTTGTAAGTGGCTCCTCTCTGGAGTCGAACACACCGTGAAGTTCTCGCATGCTTTTGAAGAAAAGTTGTCAAATCTCCATGTATCATCACAGAACCAATTAAATGTTTTAGTTCGACCAGACTTCGTTTCCTTAAGAAGTTCTTCCCATGGCTCATATGGCGTCATGTTTTGGTTTCCTGTTGTAATACAGAACACCAGATCTGGTTTAAAGCTCTCTAGAACTGATGTAAAAGTACCAGATGGATCGCCGCTAACAGTGTCGTAAAAATACACCTCATGCCCAAGACTTTTCATCGGGTCTGCGAAATACCAAGAAATACTATCTGGGTTTCCTCTGATAGTTTTATTTGCTACTAACAGTATCTTCATTTTAAAACTGATGTTCTTCTACTAGAATAGTCGAAACTCCATCTGTGCGTGTGTACGCCTTGATGTATTCTTCCATAACTTGTTCTGCCTTTTCTAGCTTCACAATATTAATATTCTTTACAATTTTCTGAAAACCTTCTGTAAAGTCTCCAACATGCTGTTCTTGTGGATCCACCGGCTTTGTTACTCCGACTGCCACTCTTATAATTACTTTTGGCTTATATTGCCCCAAAGTCATTTCCGAAAGTTTGTCTAAATGATTCACCAACTGGTCTGATGCCAAGATCAAAAAGTTCCATCTTGGATACACGGATATCGGGATATAACCCGTTAACGCCATTCCAGTTGAGATGCCTAACTGTAGGTTTTCTGCGACAGGCATCTCAATTCTTTTTTCCAAAGGTATAGAGTTAAATGAATTAGCGATAGCAATTCCTCCATATACCATGCTTTGTCCAAGAAAAATGGTATCTTCCTGTTCAGAAAGATAAGACATTGCTTTGTTTAATTCTTCTGCGTAGTTTAAGTTAGTCATTAAAATAATACCTTCTCTCCAATTCCAGCATGAGGGAAATGGTTTTCATATTCATAATAGATGCATTTCTTTGAGTTAATTGCAAGTTCCTTAATATCATTACCCCACACTTCTTCTGTCGGCGTTTCAACGCTTTTGTGATTATTAGCTACCACAAAAGTAATTGGTAAGTCATGTACTTCTGCGTACCTTAAACTTTCCTGTACGCTACCTGTATAGAACGACATATCGCCCACGAAACACCATACGTGTTGAGTTGAACCTTTCATCTTCAAGCCTTTTGCTATACCAACGGCGATCGGCGCATTTCCACCAACAATTGCAGAAGACAAAATATTGTATTCTTTAAAAGATAGGCAAATAGATTTATTTTTCAATATTGCTTTCTTTAATTCTTCTCTTGGAACGCCTTTCAATAAACATTCTAAATGGCTAGCCCAAGTCGCAAAACAATAATCTTCGTGTTTTATATTTTTGAAAATTTCTATTAACTGTTTCTCGTTTCCGCCACGCAAATGGATTGGAGAATGAATTTTTTTATTCTTGAATAAATCAAATATTTCTAATTCAAAATTTCTCAAGTCTTCTTCTGTTAAGTTTGTGTCCACTTGTTTCTCCAATAGTCTTTGATTTTTTGATCGAAGTTAGTTTTTTCTTTGTGCATTCCCCAAGTACACTGATCTTCGTGCCATCTATAGTAGTACCCAATCCATTTCGGAAAAGGATATATGAAAACATTATTATCTGTCAAGTTAAAATATAGCTCATAGTCGCATGCGCCAAGGTATTCTTCTGACTTCCATCTAACAATTCCACTATCATACAAAGATTTTTTAAACACTATCGTCGGTGTCGTTACTGGGCATCGAATGAAAAGCTGTTCTTTAAACTGTTGCAGATTTTTATAAGAATGTGAGATCTCCCCTACAAATGTTTTTTCTACGCCCTTCACGCCCCTTACCGGAGACTGTAATACGGAAATTTTATCAGACTTGCTTAAAATTTCGGCTATATTTTTTATATAGTCTTCATCGATGAAGTCATCAGATCCCAATATTGTTGCATATTCACCGGTCGAAATACTCAGCGCCTTTTCTACTGGTTCCTGATAAGAATGTTTGTAGATGTTTTCTGCTGTCTCGACTACTAATTCTTTGTGAGTTTCTTGTATTCTTTTTGCTATTTCTAAACTTGAATCGGAACTTTCATTATCAACAAAAATTACTTCTTTGTTATCATAAGTTTGGTTTAGCGCAGACATGATACATTCTTCGATCCACTTCTCTGAGTTATAGCAAGGTATTATGATGGTTACTTTGGGACTCATATTTTCAGCATCTCTTGCAGCCTGTTCACATAGGTGTGGTTCTTTAATATATCATCTTTGTTCTTTTGACGCAACTCTTCTCTATCATTTTCCGGCATTGCTAATATTTCTTTCGTAATTTCTACGAGTTGCTTTGGTTCCAAACTTGTCCTTACATCTGGAAATATTTGGTTCAACTGTCCGACCGTGTCTGATACCATGAGCCCGTTAAGACCCAAAGACTTAAACGTCCTCTCGTTTGTATCGTATCCAAGAACTCTTTGATAAGCATCATGAATATTCAGTGTCAGCTTGCTATTTGCTAAAAGATTACATTCTTGTTGGTGAGTCAGATTTTTGTTTACGAAAAAACCACACTTTAAATCAGTTTCCATAAAGCTCTTGAAGATATCTAAAATTATCTTTCTTTTCTCATTAAAACCATTGTCCGCCCAACCGCCAACGAAACATATATCGAACTGTTTCATTTTCTCAACTTCTTGTGGCTTATAGTTGATAGAGTCAAATGCTAATGGGAAAGTGTGTATTTTTTTATCCCATTGAGTAAAATACTTTTGCTGGCCTTCTTCACTAACATTTGTAAATGTCCACAGAATAACATTATCTAATTTACTTATCTCATCAACCCATTGCTGCTCAAGATTGCAAACATAGTTTGGGTGTCTTCCCCATGGTTCTGGAAATACTTTTGGCTGTACAAACAAAAACGATTTTTTCGAATGCTGTAGGGCTTTAATACTATCAGAATCTCCAAAAAGCGAGGCAACAGACATCATGTAATACTCTTCGCTTAATAGTTCAGAGTTGGTCGGGATCAGAGAAAGGCAGGTCGTTTGAGAATTTTCAGAATCTCTCCCGACTTGTAATTCGTAGCCAAGGTGTTCCCAAGCACTTTGATATCCATCATATATCCATTTACCGGCATGTTGATTATAGTCAAGGCAATAAACTTTTTCTTTTTTCATTTTAAACTCTCCAAAACCTTGTTTGTTATTTCACTTCTCTTTTGTTTCATCACTTCTATCAGTTCGTGCCCTTTAAGAGCGTACCAAGGCTCGCTAGCGGCTCCTATTAACTTATTGGTAACAATCCCCATATTCATCATCCGAGCCTCTACAACTATCCTAGAAAGCGTTTCTGGGGTTTCTGGAAGGAATACTAGCGACTTGTTTTCTCCCATTGCTTTGAGAAACTGCTTGTATTCTCCACTTTGGATCAAAGTGTAATCATATCCCTTTGCATTACAAAACTTTATTGCACCAGCGGTATTCTTGTGTCTTATGTTTGAATTCATTATAGCGTATCTACCGTTTTTTTCTACATCGGCTTGTTCGGATACAAAGTTCAATGAGTCTATGTCCCATATGTTTCCACCAAGATTTACAAGGTTTGTTAGATTTGTGTTCTTTAGTGCGATGTCTGTATGGAATGCCGACTGACACAATACTGCTTTGGCGTTCTGATAAAATTCCAAATTAATGACGTGCTCGCTTGGTGCTTTGAAATTAGGAAAAACACCCGGATTGCGGGTGCTTAAATACTTGTGATCATGCTCGTATATTATATACTGCTTATCATAAAACAGTTCTTTGGCTCCATGAGGAAGTGCTACAAAGTTAGCAATTACAAACTTGTGATCTTTTCTTTGTTCAACGAATTCGCTTGTTACAACATGGCTATTAACTTTCTCTACAGAGTGTCCTTGTGAAACTAGTATATTTATTAGCTCCTCGTTGTTTAGTTCTCCGCCGCCAAGCACTTGATCAGCAAAGAAGTCAGCGACAAATACTATTTTCATTCCATTTCTTCGATATCTAAATCATTCAACCAAGACTCAACGTTAAAGGAAGCTTCAACATCCATAGCCGCAATAAATTGTTCGTACATCTTGCTCTCGTTGAATCTTTCTTTAAGGGCTTCAGCATATTGCTGATATTCATCTAGCTTGCCTTCTTTAGCGTCATTGTAGCATGCGCGCATCTTTTCTTTTGCGGAGGTCTCACGAGCATATGCCCACATTGAATTTTTAAGAATAACACCTTGCCAAACCGCCTCTTCTTGCACAGGATTCAAATCGAACGCAACATTATAGAAATGTTCTTTTCCATTTTCATCACACAAGAAATCCATTTGCCCTGACCAGCCTGGGGCGATTACAGGAACACCCATATAAGCTGCTTCAAACAACGGAAGACCAAAGCCTTCACCATGTGTTAGAGATAGGGCAGCGAATACTTTATCATTTAAATAAATTTCGTGCATCTCCTTATCAGTCATATCGCCATGGAGAAGGTATATTTTACACTTCTTATCTGGATATTTTGACGTTATTCCTTTTAGACGACCCTCACATGCTTCTCTATCAATGAGACTATTCTTAACAACATTAGTCTTTACTATCAAGCCCACATCGGCATCGTCATGGAATTCCTGAATGAACCACTCAATGGTATTTTGTAGGTTCTTTCTGGGTCCAAACTGAGCAACACAAGCAAAATTATAATCGGTGGTTAGATTCAAATCTAGAGCACTAAGATCGTCATAGTTTTTAACTGGGTAATTTACTGCGTGCGTCTCTACGGTTGAACTCATTTCTCGAAGTTGGAAATTGGGATCTTGCAGTATCGGATCGTTTTGATTTTCAATTACTTTTCCTTGCCCTTGAGCATTAACGGCAACAATATGAGTTGTGTTGTCGTATACATTCTTGGAGTGACTTGAAACAAAAATTATCTCATCAACAGAAGAATTTGCTTTATCTATCCACTCTATCGCACACTTTGTTGTTTCTATTCCAGCAGTGTAACCGATGTTTGTGGTCGCCAGCTTCTCAAACTCATTAGGAAGTGCAGATTGAACAGAAATATCAAACGTACCGCCATTTTGGACGTAACTAATTGTCTTCTCTATCTTTTGATCAATCCACTTTCTTTCTTCATCAGAAGAAGAAACCCATCCGGTTTGTCCCCATCCGAGCGGATGAATAAAAATATCAAATATATCCTCGCGACTGCGCAATGCTCTTAAAGCAAATCTAGTTTGCTCTCCGTATCCGGAGCGGCTGAGAACTGGTCCTCTCAATAATACAGTTTTCTTCATTATGCCACCTCCATGAGATACCATCTTTTGTGATTGGTTCTGTTTTCCCAAGAACCGTGTTTTTCTATAATTTCATCCATTAAATTTACCCATGAAGTTTCATACTTCTCAAAGCTATAGTTATCTTTGACGTGTTTCAGTCCCGCCTCGACCATCTTTTTATATTTCGGAGCGGTCAATTTAAGTGCGCTTTTCATCACCTTATTGAAGTCTTCTTGGCTTATGCGGTCCTCATAAATGTATGGAACCTGCAAAGAGCCGATGATAGACTTACTAGCCGGTTGAATTCCCCATCCAAACCAGTTCTTTCCATCAGTAACTTGCTCTTGTAACCCACCAGTCATGTTAACAATGATAGGAGTACCACTAGACAGGGACTCCAAAGTTGATAAACCGAAGCCCTCTGCATCACTAATACCAATAGTGTAGTCTGCTGCACGGTACATAGATGCTAAACCATCTGGTGGAACCTTCTGCGACGAGAGTAAAACTTGACCGTCTGTAATTCCAAGGTGTTCGATAATATGCGGCAAATCTTGTCCATGAGGATCTCGCGGATCTGTGTGCATCAAAAGGGATGCCTTATCGTGCCCAACTTCATCAAGAAACTCTTTGAACCACCAAATAAGTGTTCCGCTTTGCTTTCTACGTGCATTTCTGCTGTTCCAAAAGAAAATCTTCTTGTTTGGGTTCTTCATTGAACTAGAATCAAAAACCTGTTGTCTGATTTGTTGCGCTGAAGCCTTTTCTTCTGCTGTTTCAGCGGGTCGGAATACCGTGTTTGGGACAGCATGTGGGAGATAAGTGCTATCAACATCAGGCGCGGCTGCTTGTACAACTTGGTGAGTAACCTTAGAAATACATGCAATATGATCATTTGAGCGGTACCAGCGTGCGTTAAAATGTGGTACTGGGAAGTTATCCCAAACATGATAGTACACCATCGGTACGTTAGCTCTTACTTCATTCTCGATCTCCCAGAGCCACTCGTAGAAACGAGGATCAGTCATAAACCAAAGTACATCTGGTCTTTCTTTTTGCATTATAGATCTTACAATCTCATGGTTCCCGTAGCCATCTACTGGAAAAATTCTCCAGTCATCGCCCCATGGGTCAACCCTGACTGGTGTGTAGTCTTGGTGCTTCATAGCGCCACCTAAACAAACAAACTCGTATCGACCGGTCTTAAGTAATGCTTCGATCATATAACGAGTTTGTGTTCCAACTCCAGAAGGAGAAAGCGGATGGTCAGATAAGACCAGTATTTTTTTCTTTTTCATTTATTCCTCAAGGACAGTGTTCTGTCTTATAAAATTTACAACCATAACCACCGGTACACGACAAACGGTTCTTGATGTATCGTTGGTTTTTAATATTGTACAATGCCGTATTTAAAAGTTTAAGGGCATTTTCTGTTTTTCTTGGACCGCTAGTAACTCTAAAAAACTCCACATGGTTTTTCTTGGCTGTACGTTTAAGTAGTGCGAAGTGAGTTTCTATATCCTTTGGATCTACTTCCATCTTTTGGCAGAAGAAATGCTTATAAAGAGTAAGTTGATATGTGATCATCTTGTCGCTTTTCTTTTTAGAGTCCCAGCCCCACGAACAAGTCTTCCAGTCGAAGATGTGTACTTTTCCATCGGGTGTAGCAACAACTGCGTCGATAAAGCCCTTAAACTTGTGTTCGTGACCGTCAATTTGTTCCATCAAAGGCATCTCAACTGCAAGGACTTCATACTCCTCAAAATATTCACTAAGAGCGTCATCAATTTCAGGAATAATAGCATTCCCTTGCTTCATCATCTGGTGAACAAGCTTGTTATCAACTTCCTCATCCAAAGCAGCTATATTCTTCTTTAACTCTTCAACAAAAAAGTTTTCAGCTATCTCTTCTTGAAGAAGCTTCTTCTCACACACAGAGTGAATAGCAGAACCAAAAGCAGTGTATTCGTTTCCGGTGAAGCCGTCGATACCATCCACACGAGTGAGCTTGTGGTAGAAAGGACAGAAGCTCCAATCCTTTAATTCAGAATATGATATATGCGACATTTTGTCTCCTAACTTTATATCATAACCGCTTTTTTTTAAAAGTCAAGCTCTTTCATATCTTTAAGCATATTAATTTTATAAAATGCTGCTGGAGAGACCTTCTTTAAAAACTCATGGTTCGAGTCCAAAAAGTACTCTGTAAAGGCTGTCGCAAAATATTCTCTCAGAGAAGTCGCAGCGTATGGGCTGATAAACATACCAGACATTATGGTTGATAATTTATCGTACCCTATCTTCTTGTACAGGAAGTCATCAAACTCTTGGTTGAACTCTATATCTTCAAAAAAAGACAGCGGGGCTCTGTATCCTAACTTCCACAAAACATCGTGAAGGTATTTTCTCTTTCTTAAGAACTCATCTTTGATGTCTTCGTCGGCATATATCTCATATCCATATGCTTCTTCTAAAGAGTGTGCTATTTCGTGTATTAAGTCATCGTATAAGTCGGCTGCATCATCTTGTAGATGCGAGACGTATATTGCGTTATCGTTGTAGAATGCATTGATATTCCTCTCTTCAAACTCATCAAACCATCCAAAGATGATCATTTCTATCTCGTCTCTGAAGTGTTGCGGCAATACCGTTTCCATTTTATGGATAACTTCTTCCACATCGACACCATCAACTGGTTGTTGCATATATACATGTAACCCAGTCGGAGTATAAAAGTCCATGGACTTACTCTTCAACTGTTTCTGCTTTTCTTGAATGTAATCCGTCAGCATCGCTCAACCCTTGTTCATATCCCAGTAAAAAATTCTCTTCTGCTAAACTAATAACAAATTCTGGGAACTCTGTTGCTAGTACTTCTGTAATCATCTCTACCGTCACCAATTCATTATTCAGTTTCGTACCGACATACTCTACTAAATAGCTCTTCAGGGCGGAGTCTTTTTCAACAATTATGGATGGTAAAGGACTCGTATTTAGTTCTGCTTCGTTTATTAATGTTGCTTCAGTTTGTGCTTGCTCGTTAGTCATAATAAGACACTCCTTTCGATTAATATAAATCAAAAATTAAGTTTTGTTTATAATACTTTTGATGCTAGTGTAGCTAATTCCGAACGCTCACCCTTTCGGAACGTTACGTGACCAGCTATTCTGTATTCTTTGAACTTTTCGATTGCGTGAGCAAGACCGTTTGATGTCTCATTTACGTATACATTATCAATTTGTTCGACATCACCAGTTAAAATAATCTTTGTGCCCTCACCAATACGAGTAATAATAGTTTTTACTTCGTGTTTTGTGAGGTTCTGTGCTTCATCAATAATAATGAATGCGTTTGCTATGGAGCGACCTCTGATGTAGGTGAGGGCTTCGAGTTCAATCTTTCCTTTTTCCATATACATTTCAAGAGATGTTCGATCGCCCATCAAGAACTTGAGGTTATCCTGAATAGGCATCAGCCATGGTAGCATTTTCTCCTCCATGGTGCCTGGAAGATATCCGATGTCTTTTCCAAGGGGTTGTACCGGGCGAGACACAATAAGGCGGTTGTAGTGGTTATTCTCGCTTCGTAAACCTATTGTCTGTTGCAGACCAGCAGCAATAGCCATCAAAGTCTTTCCTGAGCCTGCACGACCAACTAATGAAACTATTTTTATTTCTGGATCCATCAACATATCGATAGCAAATGCTTGTTCTTTGTTTCTAGCATCGATCTTCCAGTCTGGTATGTTTTTGTGAATAACATTTTCTAATGGCTCGTGATGACTCTTAAACCGAGCAAGTGCAGACTTCTTTTCATTTTCGTTTGATACTAGCATTACATATTGATTTGGATACCAAGGCTCCTGAATGTCTTCTTCATCAATGAAAACATCCTCGCCAGCATAATACCTATCAATTATCTGGTCATCGACTGGCTGAACCACAAAGCCGTTATAAAGTTCATCAGAAGACGTTACGGCTTCTTCCGATGTGTAGTCTTCTGCTTGAAGCCCAAGAGAATCACAAATAACTCTCATGTTGATGTCTCTTGAAACAAGAACAGTCTTTCGTTTTGGCTCAAGCATCTGAGCAGCCATTGCAGTCGCTATTATGGTGTGGTCTGGGAGACGTAGATCTAAGTCAGGTGGAAATATAACATTATCCAAAGACGAATAAGATAAAACTCTTACCGTTCCCAAGCCCTTATCTATTCTTACACCTTTTTCAAGAGAACCTTTTGCTCTTAACTCGTCAAGTATTCTGATAAAGTGTCTTGCGTTGGAACCAACCGAGTCTTGTCTTTTTTTGTGTCCGTCAACCTCTTCGAGAACTTTAAGTGGAATGAAGATGTCGTGATTTTCAAATTTAAAAATAGAACTAGCTTCAGTTAAATAAACACTAGTGTCTAGCACATAATTCTTTTTTGGGGGCATAAATGACCTTCTGGTTTAATTAGTGACATCTTTTTATTATTTGATTATCAAACACCCATACTTTCGGTTTTTCTTGTTTATTATATGGTACACCATGAGAGCGCAACTTGTTAACTTCCTTGCTATCCTCTATGATCGCCTCCCACCCTTCAACACCAAGCTTATGTTCGGCTTTAGACGGTAGATAACGTTTAACAAGGCGGACACATACGTCAGGTCCAGCAAATGATTTAACCAAAACTTTATCGTTTTTGGTATAGCGTCTCTTCGATTTCATAAATTTTATTCATAGCGGTAGTTGTGTTTTTTGGAACTACTAACGTCTTCATACAAAAAAACGCAACCAAGAACATGGCTAACGCCAGTACTGTTAGTTCTACCACTGTTTCCACATAAGTATATATGTGTTATTTTAAAAGAAACGGTTTTTTGTCTAGAACTAGGATAACCGTAAACCTCTGCCTACGTTTGGGTCGGGCAGCCCCCTCCCGCTTATTGAATGCGCGAGCAGGACAGCGCGCACTATGCGTCGAAAGTCAAAGTGCCGTTGTCTGTTTCTACTGAAACCTTCCAGCCAGTAATGTTTGGGTTAACCTGTACGAAGTTAGCAAACGGGATGTCAACTTCTGCTGTAAGGGTAGTGAAGCCGCGCTTGTGGTCATACTTCTCAGTTGAATATTCAATTAGATCAACATCGTAAAAGTTATCGCGGATGGTTTCGGCAATAAAATTCTCAAAACCGTATGTTCCACGCTCATAATCATCAAGATAACTTTCGTTGCGAAGGTGCTCTAGAATATTTCCAGACCAACGATTTCTAACATCCAACTTTGTTTGAGCAACGAGTGAAGCAAACTCATAAATAACGCTAGTTTCGTTGATTGCATCCTCTACTTCTGTATCATTATGTACGAATACATCTGCTCCCTCTTCGTATGTAAGATGAATCATTGCATCGTCTGCAAGGTTAAGTGATTGAAGTTTTGTTACAATAGACATTTTTTCTCCTATGAAATTATTATTTTTCTATCCAAACAACAATGTTTTTGTTTTCATTGCTATCTTTCAATATATCATAGGCTGGATCGTTGTCAAGTTCCATTGGAATAATACACGACACATTTACCTTTACAGGTTTTAAATCTCTACTTCCATGAACCCAAGCAAGTGTTTCGTATTTACATTCAGATTTCATTATTGCTTTCTTATTACTAGGATATTGAAAGTTTCTGTGTCCTAATTCTGATAGATAGCAAACTTTGTTTTTAGTTTTCATTTGTTTCCCATAAATAGTTTTTCCATAAATCACTAATTTGTTTTTTGCTTACTGTTCTAAGAACGTTTGATTTTGGTCTTTTTGGTTCTCGTAGTAAAACCATATTAGCTTCTTTTGGAGTTCTGTTTCCTTTTTTTTGATTGCATTTCTTACAAGCAGCAACTAAGTTTTTCCAAGTGTTTTCACCGCCTCTTGAACGAGGTATAACATGATCTATTGTTAAAACTTTGCTTTCGCATTCTTTTGAGCAATATTGGCATGTGTTTTGATCTCGCCAAATAATATTTGCCCTATTTGGAGTCATGGAGTGAAAACGAAGTTTTACATATCTCGTTAAGACTATCACTGCTGGAAGTTTGAAAGACTCTGAAACAGATCTGACTTCTTCTTTGTAAGTTTCGATGGCGTGCGCTTTTCCTATTATGCACAAAACTAGGGCTTCGAGAGCATCAACTATCTCAAGCGGCCTGTAAGACGAGTCTAGCTTCAAAGTTTTAGTATTGGATGTTATATAGTCCATAAACGAGAGCCCTTCGTCTAATTTAACTAGTGCTTGTTTATGTAGCACACCGTCACCTACCTTCCAGAGTGTTTAATTTTCGAGCGTTGTGGAGCAACTTCTACATTTTCTTGTTCTTTTCTGAACCTGTTTACTAGTGTTGAAGAGGCGTCTGCTTTGTAGTCTCCGCCAATACCCCACAGTAATTCTACTCCCATTTCTTCACAAACGTCTTGTTCGGGGGTGTTTTTCTTTCCCCTGTCACCGCCATTAGCAAAATAATCTGGCTTGTGACGACGAATTGCTTCACAGACTGTACCATCAGTATCATCGACAGAATCGACTAAGATAACACCCTTGAGTGCGCTCAAAATTTCAGACCTTTTTTCAAACTCCATAAAAACAAAGCCCTTTTTTCTATGTAACCAGTTATCAGAATTAGCAATAACTATCACATCTCCATATTGAGCCGCTTCACGAATCATTCGGATGTGTCCGACATGTACAGGATCGAAGCCTCCTGATACCATTACTGTTTTTGTTTCTTCACTCATGCTTAAACTCCTTATAACATGTCTCTTAAGATGTGAAAATCTATTATTTCTATTGTTTCTTGAGGGCCAGACGTTTCAAACGCTCGACCGGTATGCTTGAGATGCTCGAATATTTCATAGTCATTTCCTTGCGGATAACATCGGTCTCCAACAAACCAAAAATTCCAGTCGTGCTCATTAAAGTGTTTGAAAGCATATGTCTTGTCCCAACCATTTGGATAAATATCAAATGACGTATCACCGCCAAGTTTCAAAGTTAAGCCAATCTTTCTTGATGCAATTTCTTTTGAGAGTATATCAAAATATTTTCTTCTTATACCAAGCTGCTCATCTAATAACAGGAAGGCTTCGCGTGCTTCACCTTTCGCTGCTCTTCCAATAGGACACCAATTAACCATTGAGCCTCTGTTTTGAATAAAATTGCCCGTCAAGGGAATGCTGTATTCTTGTACCACTTGTGCTTGCATTTCGCAAAGCACCTTAAGCAACTCTCTCATGGAGCCATCGCCAATTTCGTCTTCCATCGACGCTTTTGAAATGTGGTTAAAGATAAGTTCTTCAATACCATCAGTTATAACGTATTCGGTACCATTGCACGGTAAAAGATGGCTATTTTGCTTTATAATTGGATCATTTAAAGCAGGCCAAAGCTGCTCCTTAATGTATTCAAGCCCAGAACCAGTGAGAAACCCTATTTCAGCGTACCTACAAAGCTCTCTGAGTGCCTTGAGCATCCTAACAGAGATAGCATCCCTTGCTTCAGTCAAAGTGCCGTCAACGTCAAAAAGAACGAGATTATTCATTTATTCCTCAAATAAGTATTTTTTATAATACTACAAATTTATTTCATTGTTCAACTGGAAATAATGAATCCTCACGGACCTTCTTGTATACACCAGTTTCTTCTATATAGATCTCGTAGTCATAATAATCACGCTGAGAACATATTGAAAGTATTACTGCTTTTTTACGATAATTGCCTGTCGTATCTTGCTCGGGTAGGAAATCGTAATAAACCCACTCGTCAACCTTGTATTTTCTTCCTTTCATTTTCTTTTATTTTCGTTACTATATCATGTAATACGCTGGGTGATAAGTCTTTTCGTTCATAAATTTTAATTGTCTTCCAGTCAACAACACTAGCAATTCTGAGAGCATATGCTATCCACTCGCTGCAATACCATCTGTTTTCTGTTTTAATTCTAAAAGGTAGAAACTGAGATAGCAACATTCCAAACCAGTCATATTTGCTTCCTCTTGTTTCGTTAAAGAAGTCTAATATCGTCTTATATTGTTCCTCGGTCACTTCCAAGGGTATAAAGTCCCACTCAGTATGACTAGCAAAAAACCTTCTTGTAGAGTCTATCTTGCTGAGAAGCTTTGGACTGATACTGATCCAAGTTTCTTGATCATCAAGTATCATTTCGGCGTGACTGTATTTGCTGTTTGTCCACCATCTAACAATTTTATTGAGAATATCACCTTTTCCTTTATAAAATGCGATGGTTATTTTCACTATTTGTACCTCTTATAAAATATCTATACGAGATGTTAACAAAGTTATTTCTTTTTGTTTCTTAACTTAAAAATTTCAGCATATTTTCTTTTTTGGATTACAACTTGATCCACTTCCTCAGTTTCTAGATCAAATACATCCTTTATTTCCCAAAGCGCAATTTCCATAGAATCATTGGTTTGATACTGCTCTTTGGTAGTTTCTGTTTTATTGTCTTTTTTATACCAATAAGACCATTTGAAAATATTCATATTGTATCCCTCATGATATAAATAGATGGTGGAGATGGTTAAACTATGTTGTTCTGTTTATAGACGGACTCACAGAATAATATAACCTCGTCATCTGTAAAAGCGTTTTTGCAATAATTTGCGATAACTGAGATGTACCTTACATTTCCTTTAATATAGCCTTTATTGCTATCAATTCTATCAAGTGATGCACGATACATTTTATTTTCTTCATTTTTCCAGTTAGTTGAGTCTTTTGGAAGTTCAAGTTTCCAACCAGTTAAAGGGCAAATTCCCTTTTGTTCGTTCCAAACTTGTTTTAGATAAAGCAGGTCAACATCATATTCTTTTTGTCTTTGTTTCCTTCTTCTCTTAATGCCTCTCATAAACCATTTAAATTCAGTGTATTCATCTCTACGAGAGAGATCATTATTTTGCAAAAGGTTTTCTGGTCGTCCTTTACCGAGATGCTCCCCTAAGTGATGAGCGTTACCTTTTCCAGAACATTTAGAAGAACAATATATCTTTCTTCCAAGTTTCCTGCTTCTGTTAATTTCTCCTTTTTCTCTCTCAAACTCTTTATCGCATGTTTCGCAATTTATTAAAACCTTAGCCATAACATAACTCCTTATGTAATAAATAGTCCAGAGTTATGGAAATGGCGGGTTTTTTATGTAAATGGTGGAGATGGACGGAATTGAACCGTCGTCCAGAACAAATCCAATTGTAGTCATTCACAAGCATAGTCAGTTTCTATCACCTACTGACAAAGATAGATGGTTATAAAACAATGCTTACCATCCTGTTGCATTGAGTTTTTGATTTTTACAACTTGTCTGTTGTTTTGGTTAGATTGGAAAGAAGGCTCTAACCAGCCTCCTGATTACGCTGCTAAAAGAACAGCGTCTTCAAAGTGGTTGTTGTTGTTTGCAACTAATATTTTTGAACTGTTAAGGTCGTATCTAACCTGCTTGCACTATTCCTCTTCACTGCCCTGTCGAAGCCAAATCATCCCCTTTTGTTTTTTATTATGATACCAATTGGAGAATGATTCACATCATCCAACCAGATCATTACTTCTTTCTCTTTTTTTTGTTTTTCGGAAAAAGAAAACTTTATACTTTTAGCAGCCGCCTTTAGGGCAGCAGCCTCTGAGGAGTGTTTACTTACTAACTCTCCTTGTACATAACCATTATGTTCTTTATATACTTTCCACATTATAATAACTCGTCGATAGTGTTTCGCATGTATTCTTCACTGAAGCCTGTATGACCTAAATGAATTTCCATGTCTCTGTTTAAATAAATGTAAGTGGGATATCCCTGAACAATATATCCATTTATCCCGTTTGGATCTATAACCTGATGTGCTGGAGATTGCAACACTGGAGATGAAGTATTTCCGTGATCTTCTGCCCACTCTTGCACATCTTCCAAGGTCGGAGGCATGTTCAACACGTTGGCTAACATTAAAGTTACCACAACTACTTCTCCGTTATAATCATCTTGAACCGGCTGAGCAGAATGACCTGCTGCTTGACAAGGACCACACCATGCAGTCGAGAAGTCTAAAACAATAACTTTTCCTTTGTGCTCATATAGTCTCCAAGGTTCATCGTTTTGATCATTGAACTTGAAGTCGCATACTGTGACTCCTAATTGATCGTGGCTGCAAATATCAGTTTTATTAATTCCATATTCTATGAAAGGTAATGGAAGTGGTCCAAGTGCTGTGTCGCTTCCTTCAACTTGCATTTCTGGAGCACACCCAAGTAAAGTCATTAGCAGTGTCATTAACATAATATTAGTCCTTATCAGAGGCATCAAAAAAGTTATTAATTTGATACTTCTTACATATATTTAGGAATTCTAAGTATGTTAAGCCTAAAAATCTGGAAGCGTCTTTTTTAGACTTGGTGGTTGAGATAGCAAATTTCAGAGTTGCTTCTTTTACAACGTTAGGTAATGCCCGCCAAATATCAAAACCATAGAGCCTATTATTAATGTTATTTGCAGTCAATTCTAATTTGATAGCAATTACATCTTCAAGAGATAAAGAATTAATACAGACTAATAACTGATCATTGATTTTATTTTGATCTTTAAGTAATTTAATTATACTTTTAGATTTAGTAGTGATCTTCTTTGATTGTACTGTCATTTAATTAACTATCACATGCAGAACACATTCTGAGTATAATGGTGATTCTGAAAACTGTCAAATTAAAATTATGAAATTATTCAGATCTCTCTACACCATACTGTGTTAGCTTGGCTTCAATGTATTCTTGAATTGCTAGTGATATTTTTTGTGCTCGGTCTCGAATAGTTTCGAGCGCATCCTCTTTGATGTCATCGTCTAGTTCTTCGTCATCTTCAATCGATTCAGCATCAATCGCATACAAGTTATCTTCTAATAATTGTTCCAAGGATTCAGTTGGCAGAGTCATGTATTTTCCGTTATAAATCTAATTCAATATCGTCAGGACCAGCTTGATCAGCCGGCTGTTCTTGTTTAGCCATATCATATGCTTGGTTGGTTGGTTCCGGCAACTCGCTGGCTAATTCTTCTTCGAACTTTTCAAAATACAACTTAAGGTTTGCGATCAAGTAATCAAAAAATAATTCTTGGTCTTCAGGGTTCGCAAGAAGTTCATATGAGTCAATGATATTGCTTTCAACCTTTTTATAAGACTGATAAGCCATATTACGACCAGTTTCGTCTCCATCAACACCGGCTCCAAAAGAATCACGAGGGTCTGCTTCTTCTTTTTCTTCGTCAGCAGCCTTTTCAGCGTCAGTGCGAATGTCGATAAATTTATCTTCGCCGGCATCATCACCAACTGTAATATCTATTTCTTCAAGGCTAGCAGCTTCTTCTTCACCAGCTTGGTTGTTCAACTTAGCGGGTGTTAAAGAGTTCTCAACAGCATTAAGAACGTGCGCTCGATAAGAGTCTCTCTGTTCAGAACTTGTAGTCAGAGACTTGTAATCGATTTCCAGAATGGGTATAATCTTCTTGAGTAGATCCTCAAGTACGTTAATACCAGTTGACTTGTTTGGTGATGGATCGACATCTGGTGTTTGGGCTTCGAGCAAATCAAAGTCCATCATTTTTTGAATGATCTGACGTAATTCTTTTTCTTCATCAAGTCTTTTTGACTTGACATGTCTTATAATAGATCTTATACTTTCTCTGAGAATGGTTTCTTCATTCGAATTCATTTTGTAATGCCTCTTTTCATAATTAGTTCAATAACTTCATCAATCAAACTTAAATCGATATATTCCTTTTGTTTACTTCTTTTTTTCTTGGGTCTAGCCGACCCATATGCCAAAGGGACTGGTGCCCCGGTAAGACCGGCGCCGGCGCCTCCTCCTGCACCGGACATTTCTTCAACTGCTGAGAGACCAAGTATATCTAATACAGTGTCTACGTTCTCTTCGCCAACAAAATCAGCTATTTCAGCACGATTTTCTGTGGCACCACCAAGAGCGTTCCTAAATGCAGTTGCGCTATATGGCTCTCCGCTAGGGCGTGTTGTAGGAGATACAGCGGATCTCTCGGGATCTATAAGTTTTACTCCATCTTTAACATATTGTTTGGCACTGAGCCATCTTTTCCAATCATCATCTTTTGTGCTGGCGCCTAAAATGACTGTATCACCAATATTTAGTGGACCCTTATCGCCAATAAAGTCATATGCAGCAGTCACGGGTGAAGCATGGTCTTTCGAAGCTTCAATTCGAACATTAGATAAACCAGCAGCAAGCGTTTGCCATATTTTGAGAGAATCTTCAGAAGTTATTTCTGTTCCATCTGGTAAATATCGACCCTGTTTAGTTGGCTTAGAAATGATTACTACAACTTCATCTGCCATATCAGCATATTTCCGCACCATATCTAGATGCCCCTTGTGAGGCGGCTTAAATGCGCCGGGAACAACAGCTACTGTCTTAGGACGACTGACTTCTGCAACTGGATCTTCTTCCATTTCCTCAGTCATACCTGAACGTCTGGCTCGACCAATAATTTGATTAGCCATGGCAAACGCACCAGTTAATTTATAGATCTTATCAGAGCCGGGTGGGTATTCGAATACTACACCTTCCATTGAAGAAGCAAGGTTTTCAATGTCTCCAAGTTTTGCAAGTTGTTGATCGACCAACTCACCCATTTTTTCATCACCGGATGCTTGAAGGTTTTTAAGATAAGCGATAGACTGTTCTAATTCTGCTCTCATGCGTGCTACTTCTTTATCGTTGTCTGAAACAAAATAGCTTTTTACGCCTCGAAGAACTTCAATAGCAAAATCACTAATAGCAACTTCAAGAGGCTTCAGAACACTAGAAATATACTTCATGGTCTTTGTTTTAGAGCCAAGGTTAGAGACAGTGTTTTGTAACTCTTTTGGTAAACCTTTCTTTAACTGTACGACAGATATGCCCTGTTCTTTTGCTTTTTCAGGATCGAGCATAAGTGTAGTCAATTTTTCAGTTACATCTTGTGGTAAGCCTACGGAATCAGCATATTGCTCTACAACAAGTTTTACGTAGTCACCAATGGTTGCATCCATTCCAACAGGAGCGGCAAATGACTCGATTTTAGATGTAACGTCTTTAAGAGCAGAACCATCAGCAATATTTTTTAATGCGACCAGTTTTGGACCATTAACGCTCCACTCTTCTTCGCCTACTTGTTCAGTGGCGCCATCAATCATGCCGGCAAGTTTTACAAACTTGCTTTTGGTTTGTTGACGCATTTCTGGTGTTTCTTCTTCATCACCAAAATATTGCAAGCCATGAAGAACGATGTTTGGAGTAGAGTAAAGAATGATGTTTGGATTCTTAGGATACATTATCTCCATGTTAACGTACCTCTGACCGTCCGCAAAGATAGCCTCTATATCCTCGGGGCTTAACTTGCGTAAAGCCGCTGAGACCGCCTTAAAACCGTTTGTAAAGGCATTTTCTGCTGGGTGACCTATCCACTTACTGATATACTCATCTGTGGTCATACCACCTTTCTTGATATCACCGCTGTTTCTTGCTGTTTTAATTTCACCAGAATTGTCAACGGTCAGAAACAAATTCTGACCGTCAACTTTTTCTGTTGCATTTTTTATTTCTGCATTTGCTACTTTACCGAGGATATCAACAATTTCTTTGAACGTTAAGTCGGTATCTTCCGACAAATGAGCCATATGTCCTGCAACACCGCCCATTATTCTTTTCCTGCTGATTCTTCTAGAATATTAAGCTTTTCTTGAAGCACACCAATATCATTTTCCATTCGTCGAGCGAATCTCTTCACTTCGCGCAAATGCTGCTTAGCCAACTGAAGTCGGCGCTGTTCTGCAACGGTCTTTGGTTTTAGATTGGAAATTATTTCTTGGAGACCCTGAATATAGGTAAAGATGTTTTTATCATCTGCACTCTCGTTAAGAAAATCTCTCCACTGTTTGTCTAATGACATTGGTTTATCCTCGTTTATTTCTAATAGTAGAAGTCGTCTGATAAATGTATTTCGAATCTTTTTAAGTTCGATTTTTATATTTACCAGTCATCGTCTTAGCCCTTAAGGTGCTTTGCAAGAACTGCTTTGATAGCCTCACGAAGAGCTTCTGCATCGGTGGTGGACTCTTCCATCTCCTCTTTCTCTTCGTCATCTCTCTTACCAGCCATGTGACCCTTGTGAGCCTCGGCTAAGCTAGCATTGGTGACCTGAATGTCTTCGAAGGGAACGCCTTCCATGATAGTGCCGTCTTCAAACTTCATATCATAGTGGGTGACCTTACCAAGCTCTTCGTTAAAGTTATGACCAACAGCTTCAGCCATCTCGATAGAACCGTTTCTGGAAACACCGCCATGATGTACACAATAATGGTTGGGAGCGAAGACGCCAGTATCAACTGCTTCGTTCATCTCTTCTTCTTCCTCTTCTTCCTCTTCTTCTTCTTCCTCTTCTTCCTCTTCTTCTTCAGTAACTAAAGACTCTTCAACAGCCTCTTCGGCTTCCTCAACAGTCTCTTCGGACTCTTCGACAGTCTCGGCAGCAGCCTCGACCTCTTCCTCTTGGACTTCGCCGGCTCCGTTGAACTCGTTGAACTCCTCTAAAGTGTTAAATTTGAAACCCCATGCTTCTGAGAGCAAAGTGGAGATCTCTTTGTTTTTCCAATCTTTTGTAGACATCTTTTTATCTCCTTTTTGTAGATGTTCGAAATAAATAGTCTGTTTTATGCTGTCTTCCCAATCTCGGAAGCACATATTACCGACTTCATAAGCCTCACGTTCCATTTCACGTAAGTGTTCGTCATTCTGAGCATATCCTTCACCCATCTCGGAAGCATTATCAAATTCCCCACGACAGTTCTGAGAATGGTGAACTAATTCGTGGGATAAAGACCTCATTATATCTTTTGGGTGTCGCCCTGTGATATACAAAGTAATTGATTTTTGCCCCGGATCATAATAAGCAGTTTTACCAAGTGGGTTGTTTGCATTTTCCGAGTCGCCTTTTAAAAACAATCTCGGAGGCATATTGAAGCCCATCCTTTGTTTAGCAAACGGAAGAAACTTCTTGATCATGGGAGATAAGATATCAATCATCGAAAAAAGCTCAGCAGAATCAATATAAATAGTTTCTCAAAGTTTATTTACTAATTTGAGCGTCAATGTGAAAAACTCTCTTTCTATTTGAGGACCATTAATAGGGATAACTTTAGATATAGAGACAACCCTGTTAGACTGTATTCTGTTCTCTGTTCTCACTATTATACCATAGTGAGTATTCCATTGTTCAAGTTCTTGATCCCAAGTAGACCACTCAACTATGTCACCCGCTTCAAAATCTTCAGCCGTTAGTTCGCCAAAACCTTGTTTTTCATCCATCACATCTCACAAGCCAAGAGCACGTTCCTTTTTTCAAGAAATGCACACAAGTATTTAGTGCTTCTTTCTCATTATGAAACGGCCCGACTTGAGAAACTTTTCCTTTCTCAGAATCTACAAGATGCCTGACGAGATAAACGCCCTCAACAGACGAATCGCCTTTCGTTGTTTTTGATTTAGCCACGCCATAAATAGACTCATTTACACGAGATGCTCTGTGTCATGTGTATTTTTATTTAATATTAATGTCAATAATGATATGGCGGTAAGTTCGAAACCTATAAAATGGCAAGATACCCAAGCAAGGATAAGAGAAAATAAAGTTTTCCAGAATTTATTAAATGTAAAAAGCATTAATCACACCCAGTGTATATAACTTCTTCATGGTTTATTCTAACTATTTTACCACACTGTGTGTAAATTAAAATTCTATCTAAATCATCTTTTTCGTCATCAATGACCCAAGCCTTTTGACCGCGAGAAACTTTCACGAAATTTCTAGTTCCGTACTCAGAACAATACAAAAGACCAGAACCGACAATACCATACTCTGGGATGATCTCGTCGTCTTCGTCAAAGTCACCACCAATATATTTTATAACTCTTGTTATGAAGTCTTTTATGTATTCTCTAGAAGCAGCCATCAAAGTAACTATGAGGCTATTACGTACATTTATTATTACAGTTACTCACCGAAAACAATAAAGACGTATTATTGAAGAAACGTTTAAAAACTAAAACAATTCCATGATCCAAGCCATAGCAAAACCGACTGCTGCTTGTACGACCATGAATATTGTGGTTGCTCTTGTCTTGAAGGTTTTCAACTCTTGAAGTTCAAAAAGTGCTTCTCTAAGTTGTGGGGGAGAAGCAACATCATCCATCTTTTCTTTCCAAGCCTTGAGATCTTGTACGCGATCTTCCTTGGCTTTTAGTTCAGTTAACTGCTCTTTAACATCTTGTAATTCTGTACGCAGAGACTCGATACCACTAGCCATGGTTTCAAGTTGTTGTAAGACTAACTTTGAGTAGGTTTCCCATCCATTGTTGGTGTTCATAAGGCGTTTCTCCCTGCCTATAAGTAGTGACGCTGCTAGCTTAAATTTGGCTTTCCTTCGACTACGTGATAAATGTCGAAGTTTTCAATACGCCCACTATCAGATGTTTCTTTTTTTAGTTCAAGCATGTCGCTAATATTTTTATCTGAGTCGTCGTAGAATTCTATTGTTTTGATGTTATTGTATTTTGGTAACACAAGATCTCTGATGTATTCGCCTTTATTGCCGCCACTATTACCAATAATGATAACGTTTTTAGTATCCATTGGTTTATCAAACATTTGTAAAGTCATATGGATATCGTCAACCGACACAGGATCTCTTGCAGTCAGCACCATGACTTGTGTGTTTGGATCTTTAAGTCTATCACGCATAATAGAGGTTATGTTTGGATTTTCTACTGCGTTGTTTACCTTAGCCAACGGTGAAAAGTCAAACTCATAACCACCAGCAGTCTTCAACTCATCAAATTCTTCTTGAGAGGTAATTTGAAATTTCTTACCAGTTTCTTTATTGATAACATTGATATATCCAGTTGTAAATGCAATCGTTTCATCGAAATCAAAAATAGAAAGTCTAGAAGCAGTTTCAATGTTTTCTAATAAAATGTAGTTTCTCCAATTTTCAAGTAGGAGTTTCATTTTAGCTCAACTTTTAAGCTGCTTAGATCAATATTGACTGGATGATCTCTTTTGTATTCGTCGGTGAACATATATCCCCTCCAGCCGCGGCTAAGATAATCTTTTTCTATTTGGTCTCGAAGTGATTTAAATTGAGACATTATCTGTTCTGCTTGGGTGGGATCTAAAACCACCTTTATCCAATTAGGATTCTCTTCTATGTTATCAAGCATTTCTGCTCTTTTCATGTGGATCACTCCTCCCGGCCAGTCCCGAGCCGATCTTTCAGCAGTTCCGTCGCCGGTACCTATATCTATATGATCTAGGGGAGTAAAACTTGTGCCGGAGAACCAAAACAGATCATCTCCCATTTGTACAATAGACCAGCGAGGTATATTATCAAGAATCCGTACTGCATTTTTACGTGATTCCACATATAATCGCCAATTTTCAAGTAGGAGTTTCATTTTACTTCCTTTACAGATTGTTCCATCTCATCGTCAAAGTCAGTGCGCAACTTAATCATAGGATTAAATTTAGCATGTTTTCGTTCTAAAAGCAAGGACCCTTGTGGTTTTGTTAGAGTTCCTTCAACTTCTACACCTTCAAAGTCAATTTCAGTTTTCTTTTTATAAACAACCTTTGGTTCTTCTTCATCATTAGCCTCAGCGATGCTGGACAAAAAAAGCAATAACAAAAATGTTGCAAAGAATGATACGAAAAATTTCATTTATATTCCTCCGCCAAACCCTCACTTAATAAAAGAGTGTTAATGTTGGTTTCACCGATAAATAGTACCCCCAAACATCTTCCGTATTTTCCAACTCCGTGAGACTCTAAAACAAATTCATTGCCAGATTCCCACAGAATCTCGATTAACCTTTCTTCTGCGGCTAACCCTGCCTTTTTCTCTTCGAGGTCTCTAGTGCGGGTTTCTGGCGTGTTAATACCATATAATCGAATGCGCTTCTTAATCCACACATCAAAACCTAAGTCTATGAGCGCATCGATGGTATCGCCATCAATTACCCGTATCAGTTTCGCGTTGTATTTGTACATTTTCTTTTTTCTCGTGTTTATCTTGGGTGGCAGCAAAAACCAACAAACTCATACAGGCAAAGCCAATGATGAGCAAATCAATCACCGCCATACACCTCATATAAATCACGTTCTTGTTGTTTTTGTGATTTTCTGTTTGTTAGTTTGGTTAAGCAGTCTATCTTGCTAGAAAGCGCATCTGTATATAAGAACGGAAACACAGAATGCACAAGACATTTTGCTTCCAAGACCTTTAAAACGTAAACTATCTTCCACGCTGCCACCATGTGTTCTAGATATGTTTCCCCTTGTTCTGCGGGGTGTTCCGTAAACTTCTTAAACATTAGTTATCGTACTCCTCATCTATTTTATCGTTAACCAAATTAGTCGCTTTGAGCATATCCTTTTGGTCCACTTCTTTAAGTATGAGGCTTTTTGTTTCTGGCTCATAATACATGCCTATTAAATCTCCTTTGGAGATATTGTTCATGTCTTCTTCGGTTATTACTATCTTACCGCCATACTTCTTTACTAACATTGTAAGAATGTTGAAAAGATATTCGGGATTGTTTAAGTATTTGCTCATGAGCCCAAGAAGTTTTTCCAGTTCTTAACGACGCTTTCGTTTGTTTGCATAAATGCCGGCTGGCGTGCTTTTATAAATTGAGCCAACACTCTCTTGAAAACTACATTAAGATTATCTTCGTCGTCCATTTCACCTTCGATAAGAGTCTTAAATAATTCAGTCATCTCGTCAGGCTCATCACGATTTGTAACAAACGTAACGGTAACTTTGATTTCTCCTCCCACTTCTTGTGCTGTTAAACGCATTTGTAAGAAATATTGTGTATCTATTTCTTTTCGTGGTGATTCTAACAAAGCACTGCGCAAGGCAATTTTAAAGTCGCGAGACTCAACAATATCGTTTAATACATCAGGATTGATATTGTATTCTTCTGGATCATAATAATGTGAGTGGTTTGCATATACTTCGTAACTATCTTCGTATTCTCCATCGGTTTCGACATCCCATTCATATGAAGAGATCTCGCCGTTTTCAATATCAACAGCCATTTGAATAAAGGCGCCACCTTGCATATATCCTTCGCGAGCAAAGTAGTTTGTTAATATTTCTTCAAATGCATCTCGTTTGTCGTCAACAACTGTATCAACTGATTCACACATTTCTTGAAATTCTTCTGGAAGTGCATAATATGAACTTCCGCCTAAGTCTGGGTGTTCTGTGTTGATTGCACATTCCCACGCTATCTGGTTTTTTCCTCGATCCATAGACAGATAAACATTGTCCAACAATAAATCACCATAAATATCATTAATAGCACTTACCGAATGCTGAGTAACATTGTCCCACGAGTTTGGAAGTTTACTCCATTCATCAGCGTCCCAAACAATTCTTATTTGAGCCCCACCAACAATATAAACACCATCATCACCATCGTCTTGAATTTCGTAATTAACAGTGCAAGCAGCCATACGCATATTAAAGTTCTCTTCGATCTCGCTGCATTCTTGCTCATATTGTGCGCGAATATCGCCAAGTAAATCTGCGTCTAACTCATCTTCTGTTTCGGTGTTTTGTTCAATATAACCTACAAATTGATCAACGTCAGTTATTCCCGTTAGTTGCATCATAAGTTCTCTGCGTCCAGTTGTTCCAGACGTGTCTTCATAAGAGCCACCAAACATAGTAACTCTATCTAAGTCAATTTTGCCGTCTTGTTTTGGCATATTAGCAATGATTTCTTCTTGGGTTTGTCTTGCCCAATCAACAACTTTTTCTCTAATGCCCGGAATAGCAGCACCATAAATACGTTTTTCTGGCACACCAATATCTTGTCCATCATCCCAGCGTTTTGGAGAAAGAGTATCATAATACCGCATATGACGGATACGTGTGCGAGAAATAGGACGTATATCTCCGGTTTCCATTGGTCTTTTATCATCATAAAAGACTTCACCTTCTTGAATTTCTTGTTCTGCGCTTTGAATATTGCCTGTGTTTGTTTCCGAGAGTAAATCTTCTGTCTCTACCACATATGCTACGGCTCCATGACCCTGTGCTTCTGCTACAGCGCATTTATAGTATGCTTGGTAGGCACCTGAACGACTTGCTGGAGAGTGGCATGATGTAATATTATCAAAGTCGCTCATTCTGAGAATATCAACTGGATGGCGGCTAATAATGATAGAATATTTGTCATTATCAATCTCATTAATGTTATTTTTGATGTATGCGGCGTTCTGCTGCCAGTATTCACCATATTTTGTGGCTAAATCCTCTAAATCATAGCCCGCAGGTCCAGCTATGCCGGGATTGGGAATATATAAGAGTCTTTGTTGTGTTAGACGCTTGTAATCTTCATTTTTTTGAAATTCGGGGTCATTTTTCTGTATTTCTTTCAGTTTTCTGCCAATATCGGCTATTTTGGCGAATAATTTGCCAATTTTCATCTGAATTTTCTTGGTTTTCTTCTCTGATGGCTGTCCTTGGGTGATGCCAATTAAAGAATTCAACAAATCATCGCCATTTCGTATATCTCGCTCGGCAGAGACTATACCTTTGTCCCAATCTACCTTATATTCTTGATCGCGGAAGAATTTTGCAAATTTTCCAAGGTCTGAATCGGGATCTAGCGTTGGAAACGGTATAACAACACGCATTTTACCACCAAAAAGGTCATTTAAAGGCAGTTTTGCTGGATCAAGGTCGTCTAAAACGTCTTCAAGCACTCGCATTTCGTCTTCGGTAACTTCGCGAAGCACTTTTTCTTCATAAAGGTCAATTGTTTCGTTAGTTTTCTCGCCTTTTTTAGATCTTGTGCGTTGATTTTTGCAAAATTGCTTCATTGTAAACCCTTTTGGGTTGTCGCATTTGCTTTTTCGCTTAGATCTTTCAGACTTAGACCATTCTTCGTCTAAATTTTCTAAAAGTTTGGCTGCTTTTGCTAGAATTTGTTCATCAGACAGCATTTTTTATTCCTTCATCGACTTAGAACCACGACATTTCCACTTTTTACGCGATAAATCATTGGCGCATGGTGGATTTTTGCACTTTTTAATCTTTGCAGAGCGAGCACAGTAGGCATCTCCCTTCTTTGTACCGGGTCGAATGCGATCTCCGCCGCCTTTCGCTTGTCCTGCTTGACCAAACGAGCGACACTTGCCGTTTACGCGCTTAGCAAAGCGCTTTCCTTTGGACGGCTTGCATGGTTTTTTCTTTTTTTCATCAAGTACAGCCTCAAGTTCTTCACGAATAACTTGTTTTATGTACTCTTCACTAAAATTGTTCATCCTTTTTTACCTCTCTTAGATTTTTTACCCCAGTTGCCTCTTTTACCGCATGCCCCAGGGGTTGGACGACACGAAGGATACTTTGAACGTTTTTCTCCACCTGATCTTCCGCAAGCAGAACACTTTTTACGACCTGTTTTCTTATCTTTGCGACAAGTATTACAGTCAACCCAGCCTTTTTTCTTGCCCGGAGCGCCTTTTCGACCAAACCAATCACGTAAAGATGTCTCAGATGATGGTTTGGAGGTTAATTTTCTTTTTTTTTCTTCTAATACCTCAAAAAGAGTATAATAAATGATGTCTTCAAGAGAATTTTCTTCAAGATTTTGTGCTGAAAGTTTGGAATAATACTTTGGATCTTCAAAAACGTGGTCCATTGCGATTTCGTGAGCAATATTCTCATCATTTGTGTGTTCCATTTCAACCTTGACGCCCTTTGATACTTCTTTTTCAATATCTTCGAGGCTAACATCGTGCATTTTTGCAAGTTGCTTGTGTTTATCTTCCATACTACCAGTTAGTTTGTCAGTCAAACCACCCGGAATATAATCTTTTTCTTCTTTTTCTTGCAAAATCTTGGTTACTTCGTCTTCAATTACTGCTTGAAGTTGTTCTTTCTTTGAATTTCCCCAGTTTTTTGCTCCAACTTTGCGACATTTAACAAGAGCACCAGAGGCATATGCAGAAGGCCAAACATCATAACGCGATCTCACTTTATGATAACATGCGTCTTTTTTACCAGACTTCTTCTTTTTCTTCTTACGCTTCTTCTTTTCGTCGAGGTCTTCTATTTCACCATATAAATCAGTCATTTTTAGAGATATCCAAAGCTTTCTCCAATAAATAGATCGGAATCTCATTACCTTCCAACTCTTTTATCTCATCAACTGTTGCCCATTTATAATCGTCATGTTCAATTTCACCAGTTTTAGGGTTTGGAATATCAACATCTACATCTCCAGACCATTTTCTAGTTAAGAAATAATACTTTTGCGGCTTTGGTTCACCCAAATACTTTAAGTCTGAGACACTACAAGTTAAACCAGTTTCTTCTTCCAATTCTCTTATCGCACCCTCTTCGATAGAACCATCTTCTTCATCGATATGACCACCCGGTATGGTCCACTGTCCACCTCTATGATCTATATTAGAGCGTCTAATAACTAAAAATCTGCCTTTATCGTCTAAACAAGCGACAATACCGACAGATTTTAGCTCTTCTTCTTGAAGAAATGTCTTCCAAGTATATTTCATTATTATTTACAGGCTCTTACAGTTCCATATGGTACACCAGAACAAATTCTTTTTACAATGTTTTCTATTTTAATTTGTTGTATAGGGGCGACCCAAATCATATTCTCTTGAACTTGTATGTCTGGATGATATTCAACATCAACACCGTATAAGATACCAATGATCTCACCTTTTAAATTGTAAACAACAGAGCCCGAGCAACCAAACCATCCATATGTGTTAAGAATAATCTGCTTTCCTGCTCCATGACGTTCGGCATATCCCGCTACACTACCAGCAAAAGTCATTAACTTATGGCTTGACGGAAAACCAGAATAAGTTATGTCAGTTCCAACTTCAGCAATTCGTTTTTGAGGATCCCACTTCATTGGATCAGCAGTAATAAATCTCTCGGGTAAATAAAGCACAGCCATGTCTGTTAACTCGCTAGACCAAACAAGAGTGGCAACTCTCATTTCTTTGCCTTTGAATACCTGATACTTCGAGCCAATATGACCGTCTGCTACATGTTGTGCAGTAAAAACCATGTGAAGACCCTTGTGGACGATATATGAACCACTTCCGTGCCCTCCACCAGAAGCAACTTTAACTGCGGCTTCTCTAACTTTCTTTTGTGCCATATTCATGGCCACGTCAGCATGTTCAACAGGTAAGGGAACTGCTGCTGTGTTTGTTGCTGCTTGTGAGTTTGATAATAGCGACAACAACATCGCAAATATTAAAGGTAAGTGTTTCATGATATCTCCTATAAGCCACTATCACCGGTATCCGGTGCTGCTATATACCTATATCCGACTTCGACTAAATCACCACCAGATGGCACAATAGTGAAATAAACTGTGTTATCTGATGCTTGGTAGTACCAGTCGTAATTTAAAGAACCGTTGATGAAAACTCTAATAGAGTCCTCTTCTGCTTGGTGGGTTAATTTTATATTTTCTATTGGATCCAGTGAGCGTGTCGCATCAGTCACGCCCGGAGACCAATCAGAATCACAGATATCTACCACAACCCCACCAAAAGCATTTGTGGCTTCCATATATCTTTCTCCAACATCTAATGGACTAACAGCCCAACTGCATAACGAGGTACCAAATTCATGGTTTACGATGCTAGCCATAAATACCGACCCGCCTCGCAAAGAGCGGTACCAACTTACAAATTCCATTGCTAATGGATATCTAACATTGCTTTGCTCTTCTTCATCAGAAACAAACACAACTAACAAGCCAGCCTCTGGTCGCATCCAAGTTGAAGAGTAAGGATTGAGAACGATATATTGGAATACCGACTCAAAGCCTTCCTCTAACGCTCCATTTCCTAATGTAGACATCATATCTGCTGCATCGACTACATCGTCACCCGGAATAAGTGGAAACTCAGTACTTACAACAGAGTCTCTTGGATCGGCACTAATCATTACAAGGCGCCAGTCGCTTGTTGGAAGAGCCAATAACATCGCTTCAATACCGGCTAACAACTGCGAGTTATAAATATGCATAGAGCCTGAACGGTCAATAACCCATAAGATATCGATACCTTCAATAGAGTTATGTTGAGTAAATGAGTCAATCCAGATCTCGCCTTCGTTGACCGGAACCTCGACTTCTATATAAACTGGAACCTCAATCTCAACAACCGTTTCAACCGGAACTTCTACGGTTACTTCCACTTCTTTTATTTCGGATATAACTTTTTTCTCTTGACCGATTGAGTAGTCAGTGTAACAAGATAAGAATCCTAAAACAAATAAAAACACTCCCACATTTAACCCTCCTATGCAGTCTTACGACATAGTAAATATGTCGCTAGTCGCCTTCTCGACGAAGAAGAACGAAACTTAATAGGATCATATTACAAAGAGATAGTATTTCAAGATCATGGAGATTATTCATCGAACCCCATATCAGCATCCATATATTAGCAAAGAAAGCCGCCACAGCAATTGGAAACATGATTTTATTAAGCTTGTCCACTGTTGTAACTATTAGCTTGCAGAAAGAAGACGCAATCTAAACAAATAAGATCTCTCAACAGCAGAAGTTCGCAGGTTTAAAATATGACATACAGGGAACATAATCGTTTGTTTATCTTCCCGCGCAGGTCCCATTTTCAGTATGATGGCAGGTTCGGTATGAGGATGGTCGCCTATCAATACCAGATCACCGACATCAAACTTCGAAATTTTTTCCATATTTTTTCCTAAAATTATTTCAGCTTTTGCAAATCACTACTTGAGAAAAGGTCATACAAACCAACGACTATCGAGATCTTAAGACCATCTTCTTCCATTTGCAGAGTCATAGGCACCATATTATCCGACTCTTTAGTCCAGTGAATAATCCAAAAGTAAACATCATCGTCTTGCATGCTAATCCGCCGGACACGCTCTATCAGAATGCCGACATTATTAGAAGTAATATCAACGATCATATCGCCGGGTACTAACTTAATACGTTCTGACTCTTCGCGCAAGTTTGTTTGCATAGTTTCTTAAATATCATCCAATACGATAATAATCTCCGACTTGATTAAATTATGCAAGCCACCTTCCGACCAAAACATCTTGCCTTCTTTTGACGACAAAGTTTCCCACACCCATACTTTAAAAAAGTCGGGATTAATCTTAGCATACGACGGCGCTTCTAGTCCTTCGTATGACCAAAATCGTCGAACAAGTATGATAAAACTTTTATCGACGACATCGTACAATACCATGCCACTTCTGAGGTCCACATAGTAACTAGGTGTTGTCTACAGTTTAAGCCAACCTACACGACCAACAGCACACTCGCTGACGATCTTAATATCTACAGCATCGTCTAGCGTAATACCATTGCATTCAATAACTGGTGAGTGATTAAATGGCTGTAAGGGAACAGTGTCGCCCACGGTTTCGTAAGGAATGGGCAGCATTTCGGGCTTGGACACCACTTGCTCTCCGACTAGTCCCGCAGATGTTCCGGCTAATGCGCTCAGCGTTATTGCTATTACTTGCGTTTTAAACATTTTATATCTCCAACAGCGGTCTATACATAGTCCCGCGTGTTACTAAGTTACACTTTAATTCGGTCAATAATGTAAGGATGATGTACGGACATATCCTTGTATAGCTTTTTAAGAACTTTCTTGGTAATATCACCAATGTCGTCCTTGATGTCCTTTGACTTGATAGCTTTTGCTACTTCATCTTCGACCATTTTCTTAAGTTCTTTTGAAATCATGCGCTGGATTTCATCTTTGTCCGACTTAGTCAGTTCTTCAAGGATGATTTTGCGCAAATCTGACTTTTTGATTTTCATGTGTATAATTAGGTGCTAGGTGCCAAATAAGCCAATTTAAGGTTTATAGCTGCCGTAAAACTTCGCTTACCGGTTCTTAACCAATATATGTCGTACAACTCATTGCCGTACATAGTGTACACTGTGTCGATTATAATCCCAACATCGCCGTTCTTTGCGTCATCTTCTGTTAGCTTTGCTCTTACTGGGTAATAAAAGTACTCTACGTACTGAACCAAGTCACCTCTCAAGTAATATGAGTTTTTATTACTGTTGTTAGCCACATACTAACTATGCTCTAATCTGTAAAATTTTTAGGCGCGTAATTTTTGCCTGTGTGCCTTTTTAATCTCGATATGGTGTGTATCCACTGGCGTTCTTTAATTCCGCGGTGTGGGTACCTTAGCCACCAAATCTCGACCATATTCATGGACGGGTAGTCGGGTTCCTTTTCATTAGTGCCGTCAAAGAGGCGAATTATGATAGCTAGCCCACCATGGCAGTCGCATGTGACTAAATCCCCGACTGCAAAGTCATGGGCAGGTGCTTTTTCGAAGAACTCTTTGAGATGTGCCACGTAGTATATACGTGCTCAGGTTCTTATATCTCAAAATTTTTACCGGCGTAGATCGAACGTACTTAGCCACCACATCCAGCACACACCGAACATAGGGACATACATCCCGGTAGGGGGGTAGGGGGGTACCCCTAGCACCTCGTCAAGCAATTGTCAATCATTGACTGAACAGTTACTGTAACAGCCAAACCCTTTCTTTAATGCACACACGTAAACAAATAATACAATAGGAGTAAACGATAATATCATACATCCTTTATCTAATAGTCTTCCTACTCTTTCTCTCATGCTTCTCCTGCCTCTGTTAGTTCAAACATGTCTGGGTTTAATATTACAAATGCGTCTTCAATGTCTTGCTCATTTTGTGATAGCCAAGCACGTGCAGTCATTGGAACTGTTACAGATATTTCTTTTATGTTCTCGAAACTTTGGGACATGGCCGTGCGTGCTAGCAATCCGTGAAGGATAAGAGACTGCACGTCTATCCATATGTCTTCGACATCTGCCGGCAACCACTTGGAGAATCCAGCCACAGACCAGTCATAACAGTCAGTGTCTATTATTACATGCAGGATATCAATCTCTGTTGCTGATAACCTAACATCTCCTATTTTAATAAGTAATTCCATATATAGTGTCTCCCACTCTCTCTTATACGGGAATTCGCTAATCATTTGTATGCACACACACTATATGTAGTGTCTGCCCTGTTCATCAATACGCCATCACTAGCACAAATGCAGTCACAATTATGATAGCGCCAATGCCGTCAGATATGTTCATCATGCTCTATTCTCTCTTTATACTATCATAACACGCAAATCACGTGCCGTCAATGTATATTTGTATGCGACGATCGTGTCGCGTAAGGTGCTGGAATTGCTGGTCACATTCGCTGGACGTGAGTGCAGGTTGTAAGCGCATTATGCTGTCGCATGTAACTTACAGGTTGATAAAGAGTGGTAGAGACTACATACTAAGCCCCAACCACATCCCCATCACATTTTCTATCACATTATTAAAACAACCTACATCATTAACTCATATTACATGTGCACTATATTGCACCTACATCCACTGTAAGACACTATACTACTACTTTGCTATATAACTCTTGCACTACTGGTAATGCTATTGTCTGTAAACATTTAAGAGAGTTATTATATAAAATGTAATTGTCTCTCGTTATCTCTACCACTACACAGTAAGCACGTGTTCTGCTATTGTCTAATGCTTTTCTTTTTACTAAGTCTCCGACTTGAAACATACAGCCTCTATCGCTTGCAAACGCTTTTCGAGTGCTTTCTCTCGCCTTGACCCTGCAACCGCTGCCCATACAGCGCCAACAGTTCCAACACCTACTAACATACCACCAATAAACATACATCTACTCCTATTATTGTTTTGTTTCTACTTCTTCATCGAACTGTTTGATCATCTCAGATATATCAGCCACAGTTAAGGCTTTCTTATTTCTATGCTTGTTTTGCTCTCGGATCAATTTGTTGTACCGAGTCTTGTCGTATTTGTTTATGTGCAGGTTTTGTATTCCTATTGCCTCCAACTTTGCTTTGAATAGTTTTATATCTTTTAGTCTCGCGGAGTCTGCATCTACCTTGGAGTCCGCACGTGTTAATACTACTTCTCTACCAGTCAAGCGACCGTCAACAACTTCAACGATAGTCTGGGAGATGTAATATTTCATAAAATAAAAGGTGGGATCTTTGTTTATGCTCGCAGCCCTTTCGAGTCGTTGTCCTTTATTAGTGCAGCTTTATTGCTGCTAAGTTAGGAGGGTGGCTAGTCCTCTTTTAGCCGTTTATAGGGGATCTTCATTATCTTGACCTCTCGCGCTTGGCGCTTTACGGGTTAGGTGGAATATTATTAAATGTCCTCGCCAGCTTCAAGCGCAGCAAGATCAGCCTTCTCGGCATCAGTCAGATACTTAGCATCCTTGCGCTTGAGAGACTTCGCGCTCATCTTGGTAGGGTTTGCATACTCGGCGTTGCAGCCATCAGCGAAAGATTGCGCCCAGTCGCGCTCAGGAAAGTCCATCACGGCTTGCTTGCCTTGCGTGGTCGAGTTGCGGAACACAACCCACATACGCGGACCAACTTGCT
>Ga0208162_1000070_pt1 | contig 47878 bp, 55 predicted proteins | sample CB_VirMetaG_4_FD_184539 | JGI IMG/M metagenome (GOLD analysis project Ga0208162, IMG submission 184539) | Freshwater to marine saline gradient viral communities from Chesapeake Bay - CB_1508_1M Viral MetaG (SPAdes) (version 4) | ecosystem: Environmental > Aquatic > Marine > Coastal | place: USA... | reverse complement strand
GTGCTATCGTGCCCTACGATCAGTGCCTGAGAGGCGGCTACGGGCTCATCCAATGGACCTCCCAACATCGTTATGATGGCTTAGGAACGTTCTGTAAACAATGGCGTTGTAACCCATCCTCGTTGGAGGGGCAAACACGATACATGATTAATGAAATGCAGTTCAGGAATGATCTTTATGCATTTCAAAACAATCACCAAACAGTTGATTACTACATGAACCACGCCTGGTATTGGTTAGGTTGGGGGATTCATGGTAATCGCACACAGTACACTTATTCTTTTTTAAACAAACTACAATGAAATTTTTCGCTATCCTCCCTGCAGCCCTGATCGCTGCTGCTCCTGCTGTTGCTGGTCCTTACGTGAATATTGAAGCTAATTCTGGCTTCAGTGGTTCCGATCATTCCGGTACCACTATTGATAACCATGTTGGTTACGAAGGTTCCAACTGGTATGTCCAAGGTGGTCCTACGATTGTAGCACCTGAAGGTGGCGATACCGAAATTGAACTGTCTGGTAAAGTTGGTGGTTCAGTTAAACTTGCTGAACAGCTTTCTGGTTATGGTGAGCTGTCCTTCATTACTGGTGGTACTAATTCTTACGGTACTAAAGTTGGTGTGAAGTACACCTTCTGATAAATTAAATATGTGGTGGGTGGGTCGGTAATTTCTAACTAAAAATTTTTATGGCAACTTCTGTACTTACCCGTCAGGAGTCAACCTGGGATCAGTTTTGTAACTGGGTGACTTCGACTAACAACCGTCTTTATGTTGGGTGGTTTGGTGTGTTGATGATTCCATGTCTTCTCGCAGCTACCACCTGTTTTATTGTTGCTTTCATTGCTGCCCCTCCGGTAGACATTGATGGCATTCGTGAACCTGTCTCTGGCTCTCTTCTGTATGGCAACAACATCATCTCTGGTGCCGTCGTGCCTAGCAGTAACGCAATTGGACTACATTTGTATTCGATCTGGGAAGCCAATACCCTTGACGAATGGCTCTACAATGGCGGACCTTATCAGCTCGTCGTGTTCCACTTCCTTATCGGTATCTTCTCTTACTTGGGACGCGAATGGGAACTTTCGTACCGACTTGGGATGAGGCCCTGGATCTTTGTTGCTTACTCTGCCCCTGTGGCTGCAGCGACTGCAGTCTTCCTTGTCTACCCATTTGGGCAAGGTTCTTTTTCAGATGGAATGCCTCTTGGCATTTCCGGTACGTTCAACTTCATGTTGGTCTTCCAGGCTGAACATAACATTCTTATGCATCCTTTCCATATGCTTGGTGTTGCCGGCGTATTTGGTGGGTCGTTGTTCTCAGCTATGCATGGTAGTCTTGTCACCTCTTCTCTTGTACGTGAGACGACTGAAAATGAAAGCCAAAACTATGGCTACAAGTTCGGTCAAGAGGAGGAGACTTATAACATTGTTGCAGCGCATGGTTACTTTGGACGGCTTATCTTCCAATATGCGTCGTTTAATAATAGTCGCTCTTTGCATTTCTTCCTTGCCGCTTGGCCCGTTGTGGGGATTTGGTTCACTTCTCTTGGCGTCAGTACTATGGCGTTTAACTTGAATGGATTCAATTTTAATCAATCTATTATTGATCGTCAGGGTCATACCATTAATACTTGGGCTGACATTCTTAACCGTGCTAACCTTGGTTTTGAAGTGATGCATGAACGGAATGCCCACAACTTCCCGCTTGATTTGGCAGCTGCTGAGACCACACCTGTGGCTCTGACTGCACCAGCAATCGGTTAATTTTTAATAAGGAATCCTCTTATTAAAAGAAACAGGGATTTACTTTAATTCGTACGTTCAACCTTCGGGTCGCATGTTACCTAGTCATGGAACGGGGGCTAGGTTTATTTTGTACGAACTATGTCTATCAATCTTATTCGTTTCCTTGAATCACAACGTCGTCGTGCTGAGCGTTATCGTGTTGATACGCTCCGCTATCGCGGTGTTGAATACAAGAAGTAATCTGGTGACACAGTGCGTGCTGAACGCACACTGGGAGGGGTTCGATTCCCCTCCTTACTTATTTGGCATTGGCCCTTACGAGGACACCCTTTGCCGAACCGGTTTGGTAAAAGACCTTTAAATTTTTACCACAAAAATTTTTTTATATCAAACGTTTGGTAGTCTTTTATATTTAATTATTTACTACTACAATGGCTTTTCAATCTTCTGTTAACCCCGCTCAGCTTACTCAGCTGGGTCAGGCTAACCTTGCGGGTGATACCCGTGCTCTTTATCTCAAGCTTTTTAGCGGTGAGATGTTCAAGGGCTTCCAGCACAACACCATCGCTCGCGATCTGGTGATGAAGCGTACCCTTAAGAACGGTAAATCTCTCCAGTTCATCTACACCGGTCGTACCAAGAGTGAGTTCCATACTCCTGGTAACAGCATCCTGGGTGATAGCAACAATGCACCCCCGGTGGCTGAGAAGACCATCACGGTCGATGATCTGCTGATCTCCAGCGCATTCGTCTATGACCTTGATGAGACTCTTTCTCACTACGACCTGCGTTCTGAAATCTCTCGTAAGATCGGTTATGCTCTTGCTGAGAAGTATGACCGCTACATCTTCCGTGCCATCACTCGTGGTGCACGTCAAGCTTCTCCGATCACTGCTGCTGGCTACGTTGAGCCCGGTGGTACTCAGATCCAAGTCGGTACTGGTGCCGGTGCTGAAGCTGATGCTTATGATTCTGCCAAGCTGGTTGCTGCATTCTATGATGCTGCCGCTGCTCTGGATGAAAAGGGTGTGTCCTCCGATGGCCGTGTTGCCGTCCTGAACCCCCGTCAGTACTATGAACTGATTCAAGCTGTTGGTTCCAACGGTCTTGTGAACCGTGATGTCCAAGGTACTGCGCTGCAAGGCGGTGAAGGTATCGTGGAGATCGCCGGTATCAAGATCTACAAGTCGATGAATATTCCTTTCTTCGGCAAGTATGGTGTGAACTACGGCGGTGCTGTTACTGATCCTGGTAACACTGGCTCCTTCATTGGTACTACCCTGGAAGATGCTGACACTACTCAAGGTGGTATCAACAACGATTATGGTACTGCTGCTGAAGTCGGCGCTACTTCCTGTGGTCTGATCTTCCAGCGTGAAGCTGCTGGTTGTGTGGAAGCTATCGCTCCTCAGGTGCAAGTCACCAGTGGCGATGTCTCCGTTATCTATCAGGGTGATGTGATCCTGGGTCGTCTCGCCATGGGCGCTGACTACCTGAATCCCGCTGCTGCCGTTGAGCTTTATGCTACCAACGTCAAGCCTGGTGCATTCTGATCTTTCTTTGGGAGCCTCTTGGTGGACGTACTTCGTCCGCCCTTCGGGGGCTCCTTTTTTTTAATTCTTTATTGAGAATAAGACTCATTTACAATTATGCCTTTCCCTACTACTGGCTCCAACACTGAGCTACAAGCTGTTAATCAGATCCTGGCGTCAGTTGGTCAGGCTCCTGTAACCACGTTGACAACTGAAGAAACTCTTGTACTTAGTGAAACCTCTAGGTTCACAGGTTATATTACTGGCACTACACTGTATACTTCTAAAAGTGATTTGACCCAAGGGTCTTACATTGGTGGTACTGGTGTGGAAGACAACACATCTATTGCTACGACACGTGCTGTGTTTACTCCAAATGCTAGTGCTTCTGGTACTACACTTACTTCTACATCTGCCTTCATTCCTAAAGGTGTGTCTATTAGTAGTTCAACTATTACTATACCAGTTACTGTAGATAGTGGTCCTACCGATGTAGGAGGTGGTAACTTTGAATACACCATTAGTACAGCTACTACTGCCACGGCTGCTAACCTCACACTCAGCCCTATTTACTATAACCATACACTAAACATTAATCACGGTACTAATGTCGGTAACACTGTTACCCAAGCCAGTCTAACCCAATCTAATGTTACAAGTAGAGTTGAAACTCAAACCAACCCGGACGTTGCGATTGCACTCAACACCCTGAGGGAAGTCTCACGTGAAGTACAAAGTGAAGGATGGTCTTACAATAAAGAATACGATTACCCGATTACACCTGATTCTAGCGACGAAGTACGGATTGCTAACAACGTGCTCCAAATGGATCTGAATAGAAATTACACACAAAACATCGGTAGAGCTTCTGTAAACCGTGGGGGTAAACTCTACGACAAAAAAGCCCACTCTTATAAGTGGACTGACGAAACACTCTATGTTGATATTACTTGGAACTTTGACTGGGAAAATATCCCACAACCTATCCAAGCATATATTGTAGCACGTGCTGCAGGTATTGTGTCTAGCCGTATTATTGGCGACCCTAATCAATATCAAATGCTCCAACAAAAAGAAGCTTATGCTCGTGCTATGGCAATGGAGTATGAGTGTAACCAAGAAGATGTTTCATTCTTTGGAGCACCTAAAGGTGGTGACTACTATCAACCTTATCAACCGTTCCATACCTTGACACGCTAATGCCAGCAGTAACTCAGCTAACTCCTAATTTTCTTGGCGGTGTATCCCGTCAGAATGATGATAAAAAATTACAGAATCAGGTAACTGAGTGTCTTAACGGTTATCCTGATGCAACCTTTGGTCTACTTAAAAGACCTGGTATGAAATACACTAACGTGTTGCGTAAAGCTAATGGTGATGCTTATACCCAAAGTGAACTAGCAGGTGCAGCTTGGTTTTATATTGACCGTGCTGCTGCTGGGTCTTATATTGGTTGTATTAAAGGATCTGACATCTTTGTTTGGACTGCAGAAGATGGTACGTTCTGTACTATTACCGATAACGCTGGTACGTATTTAACTGATTTTGACGCTCCTGCAACAGAACCTTCTTTTCATTTTAGAAGTATTCAAGACACTACAATTATTACCAACAAAACTGTTAACACTGCTATGCAGGCAGCAGGCACGTTTTCAGCTGGTTCTGTAGCTACTATCAAATTAAATACTCTTACGCCAGATGATGAATTTACAGTTACCATTAACAACATAGACATCCTTAACGGTAATGGTACCGGCCCTATAACATCTACAAATAACACAACATACGATGATATGTTGTTTCATGTATTAGATAATACTGGGGCCACTGTTCCAAGTGAGAATGATCTAGATCACCATTTAATTGATGCTATTGTAAACTACCTTCGTACTGACAGTAATTTTAGTAATACAGGTACGTGGTATTTAGAAAGTTACGCTAATAGTATTGTTATTAAGCACACTGATGCTGTACCTGCGTCACAAGCTGAGTCTGTTGTTCTTGACTACAGTGCACCAACTGGTAATCCTGTAGCATTTGATATTGATGCCAGAGGTGGTGTTAATAACATTTCGCTAGAGGTGTTTGAAGATGATGTAAATAATGTTAGCAAATTACCTTTAGAATCTTTTGGTGGTCATATTGTAAAAATTCTAAACAGTAATAATGCAGAAGATGACTATTACGTTAAATTTGTTGCGTATGATTCCACTATAAATAGGGGGCGTGGTTATTGGGAAGAGACTCATGCTCCTGACGTTTCTCCAGGACTTGATCCTAATTATATGCCTCACAGGTTAAGTAACACAGGTCCAAATACATTTACATTTGAACCTATTGATTGGAAGGGACGGTTGACTGGTGATGATACTACTAACCCACCTCCCTCTTTTATCACAGTTAACGATACATCACCTGTAACTTATACTGGTAAAAAACTTAACTCTACGTTTTTTTACAGCAACCGCTTTGGTATGTTGTCTGAAGATAACATAATTCTTGGTGTAGCAAACGATAGTTATAATCTCTTTACTAGATCTGCATTGACACAGATTGACTCAGATCCTATTGATCTTAATGTGTCTAGTGTGCGTCCTGTTGTGTTGTCTGACGTTCTACCTTCTCCACAAGGTTTGTTGTTGTTTAGTGAACGTCAACAGTTCCAACTGTATGCAACTGATGCTAGTGTTCTTACACCTAGTTCTGCAGTAATCCGTGCACTCTCTAACTATGAGATGGCTACTGACATTGCACCTGTGGATGTAGGTACAACTACTGCCTTTGTTAGCCGTGTTCCTGGTTATAGTAAGTTGTTTACTATGCAACTACGTAGTGTGGAACAATCACCTATTGTAATAGACATCAGTAAAGCTGTACTTGAATGGTTGCCTGATACTATTGATGGTATTACTACCAGTCCACCTAACTCTGTGTTGATGCTTGTAGACAGGGATACCTCTTACCTGTACCTTTATAGATATTATAATAATGGTAAGGAAGATCTATTTCAAGCATGGACTAAGTGGGAATTGCCTGGTACTATTCAATCTGCAAAGATTATTAACGATGAGGTGTTCGTTGTTTCTCAACATGGAACTGAATACACCATTGGTTCTATTGCGTTAGATGAGTTGCCAGCTGGTTCTACTATTGCGACTGCATCTGGGTTTAGCGGTAACCCTGTACTAGACATGGCTACACGTCCGGTTAGCCCAGCAGTTGGTGTTGACCCTGTTGTCTATGATGAAACAAACGACATCACTAAAATCTACGTACCGTACACACCTATTGCAAATAAAGAAGCTGCTATGCTTCTGACTGTTCCTACAGCAGATAAAGGTACAGATGCTGTGATTGATGCTGATCCCGGTTACTGGGCAAAAGCAACCGAACGTACTGAACTTGGTACAGGTTATCGTTACTTTGAAGTAAAAGGTAATTTCCTTGAGTATGCTGACGGTATTATCGTTGGTTATAATTATGACTTTGAAGTTACTTTACCTAAATTCTACTACAGGCGAAACGAAGTTACAACTGATTACACTGCTCAACTTACTATATCTAGAGCTAAGTTTTCTATTGGTCGTACTGGAGCAATCCAGTTCAAGCTAAAAGCACAAGGCTCTAACGAATGGAAAGATATTCAGCACAACATGGAAGCTGATTATTATTCTGCTGATAGTAATCCTGTTGAATCAGAGAAAATTTTTATCGTACCTGTACACCAACGTAATACTAATTTTGATCTTAAAGTGACAAGCAATTTCCCATATCCTGTATCATTGGTATCAATGATGTGGGAAGGTAACTACTCTCCCCGATTCTATAGGAGGACTTAATGTTTGAATTAAATAAAAACTACAACCTCTTGGATGAACAGCTTGCTGAATCGGGGTTGGAAATGTCTGTTATTTCTGCAGCAGGTGCAGGCCTTTTGCTTGATATTGGTAGCAGCTTGTTTGAAGGTATCATGGGCTCTAACCAAGCCAAAGAAGCTAACGAACAAGCTGAACGTGCTTACGAAATGAATAAGCTTCAGGCTGAGCTTGATGCTAATGTACAAAATGAAGCAAATAGAACTGCATTTGGTATTCAACAACTTAACTACCAAACCAATCGTAAGTATGAATATGCTAATGCACTGCGTCAATGGCAGTACAACGACAGCATTCAAGACTTTCAATATCTTCAAGCATATAAGGCGTATGGTAAATCAGTAGAAAACACTGCTGATCAACTTACCTACAACAACATTGCTCAACAAGAAGCCCGTATGGCTGAACAAGCTGCGTTGAATGAAGTGTATGATGAGTATGCTTTCCAACGTCAAGGTGCCTTGGTAGACCAAGTACAAGCAGAAGGTAAGGCTGCACTTGGTCAAGCAGGTAACTCTCGTAACAAGGCTATGCAATCTACCATTGCTAGTCTTGGTAGGAACGCTGCAATCATGGATGCTAGTTTGTCTAGCTCTGTAGAGCAAACTCAACGTAACTTGAGACAGATTGCATTTGGTAAGTATGCTGCTGACTTGCAAGCTAATGCAAGTATGATGATTGAACCTGAACGTGGTCCTCGCATGATGCGTCCAATGGAAACACCTGAAAGGATATTCATGGCTCCTTTACCTGTGGCTCCTGCTGCTGTACAACGTCCTACAAAACAAAATACTATTGTTCCATTGATCTCTGGTATTAGTGATGCTGCTAAGAGTGCGGCTACTTTTGATTGGAGTACATTTTAACAACATAGGTGGCTAATGGCTAAACAAGAAAAATTCCGAAGGTCAGCGCAGTCGCTTGGTTTCAAGCCTATTCAAGTCAGCGGTAGTGAGATTGCTAACATGCGTGCTGAAAGCGCCCGTATGGCTGCAAGTATGCGGGATGCACGTAATGCTGAGATCTCAGAGCGTCAGCGTCAGCTGGCTGCAATGAAAGAAGGGCAACAAATTGAAGAATCACAGCGCAAAATTAATACTACAATTATTACTGGAAACTTTCAAAAAGAAGCAGATAGGTTGCGTTTAGAAGCTGACACCAAACGCCAACAACTTGAGATAAATCAGAAAGCTGCTTCTGATATGTTCAAGAGCATTGCTGATCTTAGTAAGACAGCTGTTGCTAAAGTACAAGAAATTGACGAAGCGAGGTTTGAAGAGGATCGCCTTCGTGCTTATGAGTTAGCTAAGGCTGGTCTTCTAACTCCCGAAATGATCAACCAGATCCAAGGGGAGGCTGAACTACAAGCAACTGAACAAGAGCGTTTGGGTCAAATTCAAGAAGCTGAGGCAACGGGTCGTATTGATTCTTTGACTGCTTCTAAACTCAAATCAATGAGTAGCGGTACTCGTCTTGGTCTTGAGCAAGGTACTGGTGTTTACAAGCTTACAGAAGTTTATAAGCAGCAGTTGCAAAAAGCTATTGCTGAAAACCCTGGCATGAGTTCTGAGGAAAATGCTCAGTTCATGACTCAGTTTTACCGTGACTTCCTTATCAACCCTGAGAATGCAGTCAATGGTAAACTGCTAATTGACATTAAACCTGAGTTGTTGCGTGTTGGTACTGCTGAAGTTCAACGTCTGCACCAAGGTATTCAAACAAAAGCACGTGCTAGAGAAGAGAAAGAATTAGCAGAAAAGCGTTGGGATGATGCCCAAACAATTCTAACTCAAAACCCTGCTCAATTTAATGATAATATCAAAACCTCTTTCCAAACTTGGAAGAGTGATTATGGTAATAAAGTAGCACTTAAACAATACGAAAGTCTTGCTACCATGCGTAAACCAAACGGTGAATTTATGTTCACCATGGAGCAGATTGGAAGTGCTGTTTTAAAACCTGAAGGTAAACCGTTTGCTAATGAGTGGCCTTCAAGGTTTGCAGACATGAAACAAGCACGTTCTACTGCAGACACTCAACAGCGGACTGCAGAAATGCAGGCTGACAACTTGGCATACAGAGAAGCTGAGCAACTTGCTCTTGAAAGGCTTCGTAATAATCCTAGCCAAGCTGCTGCTGATGAAGCAGTAAAAACGTTTAAAGATACCTACGGTAAAGTACCATCTTCTATTACTAAATTCCAAGCTAGTTATACGTTAGAAGCGGAAGCAAAAGCTAGACAAATTGAGAAACTTGAATCGATTCCTGATGGATTCATTACTCAAGAAGCTGTTGATGCTTTGTCGTTTCTTGACCAAACTGCTGCCAACCAATTACAGAAACGTTTTGCAAACCAGCAACGTAAGTATACCCAAGGTGTCTTTAAAAATCAATCTGATTCTTTTAAAGGCGTTGCAAATGGTGTAACCTCTTTTGGTACTAACAAACCAAATACTCCATCTAGTGTCTTTCTTCAAGAGCAGATGCGTGCAGAGTATAGGAAACGTGTTGACGAAGCTGTAGCAGGTGGTGCTGATTTTAATACAGCAGCAAATACTATTGGTATGCAGCTTGCTCAAGAAGTTAAAGATGGTGCGCGAAATCCAAACAGTAAATGGTATCGTAAAGCTACCAAAGCTGGTGGTGGTGCAGATTTCCCCAATCTAAACACTGGTAACGTTAGTAAAGTTGAACAAGCTCGCCGTAATTACCAAGCCCTTCAAAAGAGGATTAGTGATGACGGTCTTGAGAAAACTTTAGATACAGCAGAAAGTATTATTACCGCTGCAGAAGCAACAGCAATTATCCAACAATACGGTAAACCTGGTTTTGTAATTCCTACAGATGTACTTGCAGTTGCTGGCATGACCAATGGTTTAGATCCGTTTACCATTATTAACAGACAGCTTAAAGCTCTTAACCTGGTTGAACTACCTGTACCTACTCTTACCCAAACTATCAACAAAGAGTTGTCACCAGAACTAAGGCAGCAACTTTATAGTGATATTGCTGGTCCACAACAAAGGCTTCGTGCATTGCGTCAAGCAGGTGGTAACTTTAATGATGGTGGTAACCTGCGATCATCGTTTAGTGGTATCAACGGTACTGCTTCTAGTAACGACCCATTTATTGTAGCTATTGGTATTAACGAAGGTACACGTACTGCTGGTGGTGGTACAACTTCTGCTTACCGTGGGCATACAGATCCAGGAGACGGGAAGAGAAACCGTGGTACATTTAGTTATGCACCAGAGCGTTTCGGAACTGATCCTAATATGAGTCCAGAAGAAGCTGATGCTGCATACATGACTAACCTTACTGCAGCTAATAATAAGTATGCACCTATTCTTAAGCAACTTGGTTACCAAGAAGGTACACAAGACTACGCCATTGCAATGTTTAACATCCTTGACTTGACTGTTCAAGCACCTGCTGCTGTTAATGACTTTGTAAATATTGGTCTTAAAAATCTTGCTGGTATGCCTTTAAATGCCACCAATATTGGTGATGCTCGTGCTTATGCATTCTATAACCCGCAAACGGGTCGTTTAGAAGCATCTGGATTTGGTAACAACTTTGAACGGCTACGTGCTGATCAAAAGGCTCGCTCTATGACAATTATTAACAACAGAAGAAACTAATTAACTATGGAATACGATCCTTATGAGCAGTTTAGGGAGGATCCAGGTGAGATGGAGCTGTCTGATGAGTTTAACGCTCAGATGCAGCTTCAACAACAGGCTGAACAAGCCGCTCAACCTGAAGAACAACCCCCTACTCCTACGGGAGGACAGCCTAAACCAGCTCAACCCTCTGCTCCTTCTACGGAAGAAGCTACTCAAGAAGATATAGTATTCGATCCTTCTAAAGATTATTCTTATTACGCTGCTCAAGGTATGAGCCGTGATGAGTGGAACCGTCGCCAAATGGGTGGTGGTATTGACAGCTCACTTGAAAAGTTTGCAACTGACCCACGTGGTACTGCTGAAGTAGCACTTTCTATTCCTACAAGTTTGCTTGATTTTGGTACAGACTTACTGAATATTATTCCTGGAGTCAACATACCAAAAATCACTGAGTTTGAAAACGAAGTAGCACAATCAGTTCGTGAAATTTCTTCTGTTGTTGTTCCGACAATGATGGGTGCTGGTTTGTTAAATGCTGCTGGTATGGCAGGAAAAGCTAAGCTTGGTTGGTCCGTTTTGAACAATAAATTTGTACAACTTATCGGTCAAGCTGGTACTCAAATGGGTGCAGGTGTTGCAGTTGGTGCTGTTAGTCGTGAGTACACTGAAGATAACCTGACGGGTACTCTTAAACAATCATTCCCCAAAACGTTTGATTTCATTCCAGATAGCATGGCTACTTTGGCTGATGACGATGAAGACACCAAACGACAAAAGAACATTTACGAAGATCTTGGTCTTGGTATTGTTACTGACCTTGGTATTGGTGCTACTCGTTTTGTAAGTGCTCTTGGTGGTACTTCCGCTGCTCTGCGTGAATCAAACCGTTTGGTAGGTGAAACACCTGAAGCACGTGCTTGGTTAAGGACAGCAGAACCTGAGACCTCTGAGTTTAACCAAGCTGCTAAAGTGTTTGACACACAACCCCAGGCTACCGAATTTGAGCAGACCGCTAGGATTTGGGACACTGCAGAAAACTTTGAAGATCTTGGTAAAGAAGTACAAGAAGCTACTGTAAAAGCAAGGCCTAAGTTTAGTGAGCTTGGTCCTGAACAGCAAGAAGAAATGATCAAGGCTTACAGAGAAGGTGGTTTGTTAAGAGAAACACCTGAGGAAGCTGTCACACGTTCTGTTTTTAAACAAGAGCAAGCGTTGGATGAAGTAGGTGCTTATAATTACAGTCAAAACCCTGCACTTGATCAACCTCTTAAAGGTGTCCATGACTTGTATGACTACACTGAAATTGGTGTACGTACTGTAGATGACTTTGGTGTTGTTGGTGCTAGCATTGATGCTGCACGAATTGCACGTAACCTAGACACTTCTTATGGTCGTATTGGTAACATGATCTCTGAGCCTGCTCTTAAGTATGCTCTGAAGAGTGGTGATGCTGCTCAAGATATTGTGCTTGGTCTTGCTGATCAACTTAAGCAAGCTGGTCGTGTTGGTGCAGAAGGTGCAAACTGGAAGGTTACGTTTGATGATGTATTAGATGCAAACGAAGACGTTGCTATCCAACTGTTTGACCCACGCATGAGTAAAGCAGACATTCGACAGGTACTTGAACCGTACATTACTCGTGATGCAGATGGTAAAGAGATCCTTGCGGAAGGTGGGTTTGCTATGGCTGCTAAAGCCCTCAGAGGCTTCGGTTCAGAGCTGTCTAGTATGGATGTAGCAAGGGCACAGTCTTTGCTTGCTGGGAGCCTTTCTGGACGCATCTCAGACCTTTCTGAAGGTGCACGTCTAATGGCTGGTACTAGCGCAGTACCTGCAGCACAAGAGAAAATTATTGACATGATGCAATATGTCAGTCAGTTGTCTTCTTCTGCTAAGTACTACAAAAACCGTAAGATGGGTCTAATCCAACAAATTAAGAATGGATTTAGAAACATCGAAGGTTATAATGAAGCTACTGTGCTTGGTGCAGGTGAAGTAGCACAACGTATCTTTGCTGATTCCCAACGGTTTGGTGATAGCCTAAGGCAAATTGCTGCTAATCAACCACAACTTATGGATCAGTTCCTGATGGCATATGAACTTACTGATGGTCGTATTGACACTATTGTCAAGATGAATCAGTACATTGCCTCAATGACTACTGATCTTGGTAGTGCTCTTGTTAATCTTAACCCAGAAGTTCAAAACAAACTGGTTGCTGGTGTTTGGTCTAATATTTACAATAGTATTCTTGGGATTGGTTCAAGTGTTGGTGCTCTTGCTGGTAACTTTGGTGGTATCATTTCACAACCAACAGCACACTTTGCTGGCGCTTTAATGTCTTGGGATCTAAAAGCAATTCAACGTGGTTGGGTAGCTTATAGCTCTATGGGTGAAACACTCCAACGTGCATTACCTTATGCTGGTGATGTTTTCTTGCGTGCATCTCGTGATCCTGCCTCTGTAAGTTCTGCTACTCGAATTGATTTGCTTATGCAATCTGAACGTGAACTTGCCTTTTTGAAAGAAGCTGCACGTACTCAAGCTGCTGAAGGTAAAGAAGGGTTGCAGTATGTGGTCAATCAAATTGAAATGTTGAATGACCTTGCCAAAGACCCGGTTCTGCGCTTTGGTCCTAATGCTATGACAGCGTTGGACGGTTTTACTGGTGTATTTAATGCATCTGCAGAAGCACGTTTCCGTGCAATGGATGAGCTTATCTCATCTGGTAAACCCATTACTAAAGAAAACGTCAAACCTATTGCCGACAAATATTATAAAAAGATGTTTGGTGATGATGGTTTGTTGAAAGATGAAGCCGTTAAGTATGCCACTGATGAGATGGCATTGAACCTTGACACACCTCTTGCTCAAGGTATGACTGACTTTGTTAACGTTCTTCCTACTGTTCGTCCATTTATGATGTTCCAGACTACTGGAATGAACATGATTGACATCATGGGTAAGTATGGACCTTGGACGCCATTCCAACGTGATGTTAATGAATTAGCTTACACTCCTCTTGCTGATCTACTTGCAAATGAAGATCGTGTTAATGATTTGCTAAAAGCACGTAACATTAATATTGAAAATATGGATGTTATTGCTAAGCAAAACAAACTAGCAGATCTTAAGTACATGACTCGTGGTCGTAAGGCTATTGGTGGTCTTGCAGTGACTGGTGCGGTTGGTCTTTTTATGAATGATCGTATTACTGGTGATGGTCTTTATGATAAAGAATCACAAGCATCACGAGTAAAGAACTCTAACTGGAAACCTCGTAGTATCAAAGGTCTAGACGGTAAGTGGTATTCTTACGACTCTTTCGGTCCTTTAGCAGACTGGATGGCACTTGTTGCTAATATTGGTGACAACTTTGACATGTTAGGTGAAGCTGCTACTGAAAGGTTCTTTGAAAAAGCTGCTTTTGTACTTGGTGCTGCTATCACTGATCGCACTGCTTTGTCTACTCTCAAACCTTTGATGGATATGGTGAGTGGTAATGAAGGTGCTATGAGTCGCTGGGGTGCTGGGTTTATTAACAGCCTTGGTCCTTTGTCTTCTTTACGTGGTGAATGGTCACGTATTTTTAGCGAAGGTTTACAAGAAGTTGAACAAGACCTTATGTCACAACTTCAAAACCGTAACCGTTTTGTTGGTGCTCTTGATCCTACTAACCGTGAACCGTATATTTACAGCCCGGTTACTGGTAAGAAACCTAATGGTTATGGCATAATGCAACGCCTTTGGAATGCTTACAGTCCCATTAAAGTACACCCTGACCAATCTCCTGAGGAAAAGTTTTTACAAGAGATTGAGTTTGACGTTAACACTACGTTTAGAACTAAGGATGGTGTTAAACTACTTCCTGCTGAACGTTCAGAATTGTTCCGTCTGATGGGTGAGCGTGGATTCTTTAGAGAAGCTATTGCAGAAATTATGCGTGATGCTGGTAATTGGAAGAGCATTGAAAAGCTACGTCAACTACGTAGTCAAGGTTACAAGTCTGATGAAGTGTCTCTTAAGAAATGGCATGACATCCATGCTAGGCTGTCTGAAGCCCGGCGTGCTGCAGAAGATATTGCTTATGCAGAGATGGATGCTGACATGTACGCTGCAATTGAGTTAAGGCAAGTTGAAAAAGATTTGACTGCTCAAGCTAATATTGCAGGTGAAACTCTTAATTTAGAATCCATCCAAATTCGTAAATAACATTGTGACTAATCATGTCGTGTGCTGACGTACAAACAATTCAATCTGGAGACGGGACAAAGACACAGTTTTCTTTTAACTTCCCGTACATTTTTAAATCTGAAATACACGTTTACTTTTGGAACGCTACAACTAAAGAATGGGACGAAAAACTCACGACTGATGCCACTTATCCCTGGCAAATTGATGATGCTAACCCAACCATTGTAGAGTTTACTGGTACTGCTCCCCCTAATAAAACGGATCAAGTATTGGGAGAAAACGAAGATTATGTTGACAACGTTAAGATCCGTCGTGTTACCAACACTGACGACATCCGAGCGTTGTTCAACCCTGGTTCTGCCATTAGGTCCGATGACCTGAACAAGAACTTTGAGCAACTTCGTTATGCTCTACAAGAAGCTAACTGCCCTGGTGTTCCTGAAGATGTTGAAGAATACCTGAAAGATTATTATTGGGATAGGTTTGACAACACTATTTATGATGGAAATCCTTGGGTAAGTGACGATACCAAAATTGCTACTACAGAAGCTATTGATGACCGTGTTGACACCAAGATTGACACTGCTATCACAACTGACATAACTGGTGCAGATGGTATCGATGTAAGGCCTAATACTTCAAACGGTACAACTGTTATTGGTATCCAAGAAGGTGGTGTTGATGCTAATCGACTTTTAGAAGACGATATTATTATCGAAACTGAGGGTCTAACTGAAACGCAAAGCGGCGCATTTAATGACGACCGTCTTGTTTCTGCTGCTACCGCTGAGCATCGCTATCGAAACTATGTAACACAGCCAGGCGCTTCTGCACTGTCTACTACTAATAAATTAAAGGGTCAAGTCTGGTTTCAAAATGACGCCGACAAAACTGTTAGTATTTTCAATGGTACCAGTTGGGTTGCTGTAGCATCAGGTGGAGACTTTACTGTGCAACCTACAACTATTTATGTTGATAGGTATAGTGGTAATGATACAAATAATGGAAGGCGTATTATCAACCAAGTACGTACTATTAAACGTGCTCTTGAACTTGCTAATGATGGTGACTACATTTCAATTGCCCCTGGTGTTTATCAGGAACAATTGCCGCTAGACATCACCCAAAAGAACCTGTCAATTGTTGGTGACTCTATTCGTAGTGTCTTTGTACAGCCGTTGTCTAACTGCGAAAGCAAGATGCAAGATCCATATCAAACTATGGAAGCTGAGCAAACTGTTGGCGCTGGAACTACTAACCCTGATTATTGGAACGTAAACCAGCAGAATTATGTTGACGCTGTGATGTTCCGTTGTAATAGCGGTACTTACATTGCCAACATGACTTTTGTTGGTATGAAAGCTGATACAACTGGCGCAGACCCACACCCTATTGATGCGTACAACTCCTCTACCAATCCTACAGGCTTGCCTAGCTATCAGGGTTGGATCTTTGGCTTCTTGCCTGGAGCTAAGATTAACAAATCACCTTATATTCAAAACTGTACTAACTTTACTGATAGTCAGATTCTTAACTCTAATTACAGAGAAGATTATTCAAATCCAATGCCAGGTGATTGGGACCAGCGAGTAGCTTACAGTACTACCGATATTGCTGCTGGTACTGCTGGTGATTTGACCTCTGAATTTACTGGAGGTGGTATTATTATTGACGGTGCTAAACCTGCATATGACAGTAAACTGCGGTCAATGGTTGCTGACAGCTTTACACAAGTTGGTCTTAAAGGTCCAGGTATCTTTGTTACTAATAATGGCTACACACAGCTGACGAGTAGCTATTCATTCTTTGGTCATTACCACCTCAAAGCTCATAATGGTGGTCAAGCAAACCTTGCTGCATCAACCACTGACTTTGGTGATTATGCTTTGGTTGCAGACGGTAAGTCGCCAAGTGCAATTTTTACGGCACAGGTAAATCAAAACAGCGGTTACCTTGTTGGAGCTGATAAAATAAAAATTGATAATATTTCATCTTTTACTATTGGTGGCGGAGGAACAGGCGTCCCCTCAACCAATATGGTAGTCCAAATTGGATCAGTGGTTTATCCAATTACTAATTGGAATAGCACAACCGGTGAGGTTACTATCTTTAGGGCAAACCAAACTAATGCGTCTCTTAATGATGGTTTGCAATTCCCTGTCAGTAACAATACCACGGTTTCATTTTATTTCCGTTCTATGGTCGCATCTAGCGGTCACACTATGGAATATGCGGGAAGTGGTACTGACTACAGAGCACTACCTGAAAACGGTGGTACGCCAGATGAAACCAAACAGATTACTGAATTGGATGGTGGCAAAATCTGGGCTGTTATTGTTGACCATCAAGGTAAGTTTAAGGCTGGTGATTTTGAAGTTGATCAGCAATCGGGAAGCGTCAGTCTTCCTACAGGTAGTTTAGGTATCCCTCTTCTTATTGAAACTTTAGATACTGCTAACCAAACTGTTAAATCTACCACACAAAATGGTATCCAAATTGGATCTAATGTTGACCTAAATAATTATAAAATTGTCGGTCTTGGTACCCCCGGTCAAAATACAGATGCTGCTAATAAACAATACACAGATGGTAAAGTTGGAGAGGTAGATGTAACCTTACCTATTACTAAAACCACTGCTACTGCTAATGGTGTAAAAACTGTTACTTTAGATATTAACGCTGCTACAACTTCTGCTGCAGGCATTGTCCAATTAAACACTGCGACAGACAGTACCTCAACCACGACTGCTGCAACAGCTAGTGCCGTAAAAGCTGCTTATGATCACGCAGACACTGCTAATACTACCGCTGATGCTGCTCTGCCAAAAACTGGCGGTGCTATGTCGGGTAATATTGACCTAAACCAAAATATCGGTATCACTTTTGATAACGGGAGTGGTCCTGGAACAGCTGGTTCAATTACAGGCATTACTGATACTACAAACACAAATTCTTCTACTGTTGTTGCCTCTGCAGCTGCAGTAAAAGAGGCTTACGATTTGGCGGCGGGTGCTCTGCCAACAGATGGTACTGGTCAAATGACCGGCGACCTCAACCTAAATAGTAATGACATTACTAATGGTGGGGCTATTGCAGCAGCTTCTGTTACTACAACTGGCAATATTGTTATTGGTGGTAACCTCCAAGTAGATGGTACGACTACAACAGTTAACAGTACTGAAATTACACTTGACGATAAAAACCTTACGTTAAGTTCTATTGTTGGTGAAGATTTTGTTGGCAACACTACAAATAATAGTCCTACTATTACTGGTGTTAGTGACGATGATTTTGCCAAAGTAATCGATAATATGCTGGTTACCGGTACCGGTGTTCCGGCAAACACATATATTGTCAGCCACCAGACGGTTAATAACGTTAACGAAGTTACTGTTAGCAATAACATTACAGCCACTAATTCAAACATAACATTTAGCCAGCCTGGCCCAAGTGATCTTTATTCAAATGGAGGCGGTGTTACTGTTAAAGGGACCACCGATAAGACATTTAATTATGTAGAATCTTCCACATCTTGGACTAGCAGTGAAAACATTAATCTTGCATCAGGCAAAGATTATAAGATTAATGGGTCAAGTGTTCTAAACGCCACCACTCTAGGCTCTACTGTTACTGGTTCTAGTCTGACTAGCGTCGGTACCATCGGTACTGGTACTTGGAATGGTACAACAATTGGTGTTGATTATGGCGGTACTGGACAAACCAGTTACACCGACGGTGAATTGCTGATTGGTAATTCAACTGGTAATACACTTTCCAAAGCCACTATTACTGGAGGAGATGGTATTACCGTCACTAATGGTACTGGTTCAATTTCACTTGCTGCTGATCTAAAAGCCAACGGCGGCCTTGTAACTGAAGGACAGGACAATGAAATTGCAGTTGATCTTGGTGCTTCTTCGATCACAGGAACACTTGCGGCCGCTGACGGTGGTACTGGGCAAACCAGTTATGCCGATGGTGAACTTCTGATTGGTAATTCAAGTGGAACCACACTAAGTAAAGCTACACTTACGGCTGGTACTAATGTTAATATTACCAACGGTAACGGTTCAATTACCATCGCTGCTACTGATACTAACACCACCTATACCGCTGGCGATGGTCTTGATCTAACTAACACTGAGTTTAGCGTTGATTTAGCTGCTAATGGTGGTTTAGAAATTAGTAATACTGAACTTCAAGTTGACAGCAGCGTTGCACGTAGTACTGGTGATACGTTTACTGGCAACCTATTCCTATCTGAAACTTCTGGAAACGTTCTTAACACTCTTGCATTCAAGGAATTAGCTGCTAACGGTTCTCACTTTGTAGGATTTAAAGCTCCTAGTGCTATCGCAGCAGATGTTACTTGGACATTACCAGCTGCAGATGGAGCTACTACTCAAATACTGTCTACAGACGGCGCTGGAACTTTGTATTGGCAAACACCAACTCCTGAAACACTTAAAGGTGGTGGTACTAATCTAGTGTTTTTTGAAAACGATCAAGCAGTAACTGCTAACTACTCCATTACTTTAGGTAAAAACGCTATGTCTGCTGGTCCACTTGCTGTAAACCCAAGTGTCACAATCACTATTCCTCCTGGCTCAACCTGGACTATTGTTTAATTAAATTATTATGTCTTCTGTTAAATTATCAAGTAGCGGGGGAGGCTCAGTCTCCCTTTCTGCTGCTAGCACGTCAACTGACGTAACAATTAAATTTCCAAGTGGTAACTCTAGTGCTGGTCAAGCTTTAGTTGCTGGTAACACTTCAGGTGAACTTGATTGGGAAACAGTACCAAATAGTACGGCTGTACCTTTATTAAGGCTAGCTGGTTACAACACAACGTCTTATACAGAGTATGTTAGTAGTGGTGGTTTTTCTCGGCCTATTGAATGGGTAAAAGATCCAGCCACCATCGGCTCCGAGTTTGAAACAGATACACATTCTGCTTGGGATGCTACTAATTACTGGTATGTAGTTCCTCAAGCAGGTTTTTATCGTGTGAATCATCAATTTTTGGCAACTTTTCCGACGTTTGCTGATACCACAAAAGTACATCGCATAACTTCTGGTATCGCTCGTGCTGCTGCTAACAATAAAACGGGTTGGAACGATACACTTTATATTAAAGTGTTTAATAGGCGAGATCAAGAAGCAAGTACTACTAGCTATGAGCACTCTGCAATCCTAGAATGTGCAGCTGGTGAAGTTATTAAAACATCAGTTGTTTGGGATAAGGGCACCGATACAAACAATACTACAACATCAATAGCTCTGCGATTAGATGGGGTACTTAATGCTTTAACTAACCAATCTTTGTCCATTGAATTTTTGAGGCCATCATGAGCAGCATTAGAGTAAACAATTTAAATGTGGGTGGTACAAGCGCAGATGGTGTAATTCAACAAGTTGACAGCCAAGGTACTCCCAATACAGCTGGTAATAAAATTACCTTAAAAACTGACGGTACAAATACTATTGATGGTGAAACTACTTTCAATAGTAATCTTAGAGTAAACAATTTAAACATTGGTGGTACTAGCGTTGACGGTGTTGTTCAACAAGTTGATAGTCAAGGTACTCCCAATACAGCTGGCAATAAAATTACGTTAAAAACTGACGGTAGTAACACTGTTGATGGTGATACTGCTTTCACTAATGCTTCTACTTTTAATGGTGAAACTACTTTCAATAATTCTACCGTAACCAAATTTATTAAAGAGCATTTTATTAACACAGCTTCTACTGTAAATGCGTCAACTTATTTAGGCCATGTTATTCAATGTGGTATTCCGGTAGGAACTATTACCATTAATGTGGACAATAATAATACAGAGGAAGGTATTGTAACTATTGTAAATACCGGATTAGCGGGTGTTACTATTCAAGCAGGAACAGGCGTTACTATATACAAAGCTGGAGACGGATCAACAGGCCCATTTACTTTAGCTCAACATGGTATTGCAACTATTATGTACTATGCAGATGCTGGTGCTTATGTAACAGGTGTTGGTTTGTCATGAGCATTCTACTTTCTTTGGTTGGGTCTAATATTTCAACAAGTAGTAGCGTTGCCTCTTGGTCTGACGTTAGTACCGCAAGTTTTGTTCGGTTTGACACCGTCAACGCAGGCGGAGATGTTCGCGGAATATTTTTTAAGCCTGACGGCACAAAAGTTTACACTGTAAATCCATCTAGACAGCTAAGAGAAACAACTTTGCCAACGGCTTGGGACATCAGCTCCCATGGAGCCCGTGATTATCAATTGTATACAAATTCAACCAACAACCCCAATCCCGTTGGCATATTTTTTAAGCCTGACGGGACCGGACTTTACGTTGCAGACCTTACGAACAGTACCATTAACCAATACACCTTGTCTACAGGATGGGATTTGAGTACAGCTTCATGGACAAGAGTAGCAAGCGTTAGCACATTTGAAAGCAACATTCGGGGAATTAGCTTCAGCCCCGATGGAACAATGGTGTTTGTTCAGGGCATGGGTTCAAATACTATAAAACGCATTGATCTTTCAACCGCTTGGGACATTTCAACATTAGGCTCGACCACATCTAGCGCTGGCTCTAGTATTGCTTCTTCACCTCTCAACGAAAGCGCTGGCCTGGGAATGTTTATGAAACCAGACGGTAAACGTTTTTACATTGTGGGTAACGTATACAACAAGATTTATCAATGGAATGCTACTACCGCTTACGACGTTTCAATGGTAGGTCCAACAATTGACGATAGTCTTACTGTAACTGCGCAAGAAACCACTCCGTGGTCTATGTATATCTCCCCTGACGGCAGCCACCTGTATGTTGGCGGGGGTAGTGGTAATGGTATAGATCAATACTCTTTATAAGTTAATTTTTATTATGGAAGCTGTAATTAAAGATAACGTAGTCGTTGACTACCCTGCATCTGAGACAAGCATTCGTCTGTTTTGGTCGGATGTTGAATACGCTCGTGAACCACCTGCCACTGGTACGTGGAAGACAGATGTAGCCGAAGGTACTCCTCCTGAGTATGCCCCCGAAACGGAAATACTTGTAGAGCAAGTACCTGAACTTAGTAATGGTCGATTCCGACGTAGATGGTCGGTTGAACCTAAACCTGAAAACCTTTTTGAATCATGATCACCCTTATTCGTCCTATTCTTTTTCAATTTCTGCAATCTGATCGCGTTAAAGCGTTGATTGTTGAGATGCTGGAAAAACTTGCTGAATCTACCGATAACGACATCGACGATAAAGCTGTCGAGTTTATTCGTAACGGTCTTTTTCCAGGTAAATAATGGACTTGGGAGAACCACCGGTATTCCCGTCTATAACGCTCCCTGAGCCGCTTCAATTACCTGTTCCGGTACTGGAGGTACCACGGGCTGATTTGCCCTCTTATACGCCCCTTGTGGTGCCTCCTAGCGACCTTAGACCACCTCCAGGTATTGAAGCTAAACCAGCACGGGAACAATCCGAACAAGCCCAACCTAAACCAGCCGCTATACCAACCCCAACTCCACCACCAATGTCTCAAATCCCTGAGGTACAAACATTTGAAATACCTGGTACTGATGTTGAATTACCAGTACCAAGTGGTGAAGTTTTGGTTACAGCAGCTACAACAGCTTTTGTTTCAGTTGCTGCCACCCTAACTGCTACTTCACTGTTTAAACACTTAGTTAATTTATTTAAACCTGTATTTAAGCAGTCATGGAACAAGATAACGAAAGGAAAGCCGGATTTATCAAATTCGTCGTCCTCTGCTGGTCCGCTGGACTCTTGACTGCATCTTATGCAGGATGGATGCCAAAAATGGATCCAACATATGTGGCTTCCATTCTTAGTGGTACTTTAGCAACTTTTTCAATCACTCGTGAAAAAAATAAATGAAAAGACTAATCTTGCTGATGCTGTTGGCAGCACCTGTGTCGGCTCAATCCGTCACGCCTAATTTTACACAAGGTAGTATGCAATCTACTACTACAACCACAATCGATATTAACCGTACGATTGCTACTGAAGTGTACGGTGGAGATTATAAATCATGGTCTGGAACCAACGTAACACCCAGTGGTTCAATCGAAGATGCATCAACAACTTTCTCAGTAACAAATTCTGGGGAACAGTTTCAACTGGAGATTGTAGAGCGAGCAGCCGGTGTAATCGAGACAATCGACGTAACCGAAACAATCCAACAAGTCTCTACTACTACTTCCTTGTCAGTCTTCTCGCAGTAAGCCCAGCTTACGCAAAGGAGCCTACGGTACAGAACAGTGCTTCACCTGTAGCTGCGGCTACGGGTAACGTTACTAACCAAGCTGTACAATTCCAAAACAATGGTGCACCAAGCCGCCAATATTTTGTAAATGGTAACTCATGTAACGGGACTACTATGACATTCCAACCATTTTATATGGGTGGTGATGTTCATACCGATAGTTACCAACGTAATAGTAATTTTGGAGTGCAGGTTGGATTTTCTGTACCGCTAGATGGTGGTATGGTAGAAACTTGTAAACAAATTGCACGACGGCATGAACAAAAGATGCGACTGGACTACGAACTTGTCCGAGCATTGAAGTGCACTGAGATAATGAAAGCTGGCTTCACATTTCGACCCGGTAGTCGAGTAGAGGTGTTATGCCACGACATCGTACCTATTGTATCTTTGATAAATGATTGAAGCTGGTGTCTCAGCACTTGTAGCAGTAATTGCTGGCGGTGCTGCTATTACAAATCGACTACACAACAGAATAACTGAATTAGATCGTCGTGTTGACGCATTTGAACTTCGTGTTGCAACTAATTATGTTCCCCAGGAACAATTTAGTGAAGCCGTAAGTAAAATGGAATCGCACATGATCCGTATTGAAAACAAACTTGACCAAATGCTACTTAAAAACTCTTAATTATGGCTTATCAACTTGTAGATACATATTCAGGTAAAGTGCTTAGCACCTATCCTAAAAAAGCTGAAGCTGAAAAAGCTTTGGGTCGTTTGTATAACGAGCCTGGTGAGCAACGTTATGAAATTAAATCACCCAGGAAACCTAAGGTGACTGAAGATGCCCAAAAAGAAAGCGACTGAAGACCAATTTAATGAACTTCACAACCTCGTCACAAAAGAATTTTTGGCTAGGATTAAGTCTGGCGAAGCTTCTACTGCGGATCTAAAAGCCGCTTGTGATTGGCTAAAGACTAATGACATCAGTGGGGTCGCCTTTGAAGGCAGCCCCCTTGATAAACTTGCAGCAGTAATGCCTACTGTTGACCCTGAACTTGTCCAGCGGAGACTCCATGGCCCGAAAGTCTAAATTCAGTGGCGCTAAATACGCCAACGGTAACTACAAATCGTATCAGAAAAAGTACGACGCATCTAAACTACAGATTAAAAAACGTACTGAACTAAACAAGGAGAATCGTAAACGTGGCACTTACGGTAACGGTGATGGTAAAGATGTATCCCACAGAAAGAATGGTAAAACATTCCTCGAAGCAGCATCTAAAAACCGAGCACGAAAAAGCCGCGCATGACTCCTCTACTTCCTACCCCTGACGACTACCTCTACAACTTAATCGTTATGACCTCTCCAGAAGCTAAGCGCCTGTGGAGGCGCAGCATTAAGGAACATTTCGACCACACTTGCATCTATTGCGGAAAGACTTATGATTTATCTCAGTTATCTATCGATCATGTCCATCCTCGCTCTCGTGGCGGTGAAGACATCGCAACGAATGTCGTATGTGCTTGTACCAGTTGTAATCAGGACAAAGGAAGTACACCCGTACTCTCTTGGATGAGAGACAAATTTGGAGTTAATAGACTCCGTGAAAAACTTATTATGGAGTATATTACTTAAATGTATGATGAAGACAATCCGCTAGGATTAGACTTTACAACGCCAATTAATCCACTAGAAGCTTTACAAGAAGCAGCTTCAAATGCGTTAAATTTTGTTCGTGGTGCTGTACGTTATGTACCACAAGCTTTAACAGATTTTAGACGTTCTGTTAAGCAAGATGTTGAAAGGCTTCAAAGTCTTCCAGTTGACAGGCCACCGACGACGTTACTGGAAACTCCTGTTCAAACAATACAAAGGTATGCTACTGGTCAAGAAAGGTTTGAAGCAGAAACGATGGAACGTACTGCGTCTTTTCTTGAATCTATCGGTGCACCTGAGCCTATTGCAGGTTTAGGTGCTGGTATAACTGGTCTTGTTTTACCCGGTCCTGGTGACATTAAACTTACCGCAAACGCAGGTAGTATGGCACTAATGCCAATGCTTGGTAAAATTACTGCAACAGATCCAGACATTCTTAGAGTTACTGGTAGAAAAACAGGGCAAGATATTGTTTCAACTGCTCAACAAAAAGTTTTTACTAAACGTTCTTCAGAAGTACAAAAATACCAAAACAAATTAATTTCTTTAAGAGAAGAACTTTCTGTAGCTGCTGAACAAGGTTCTGACAAAAAAATTTTAGATGACATTAGAGATAAAATTGGTGATGCTGAAGAAATGTTAAGCCGGCGTCAATCAAACGTACTTATACCTGATAGTGACGACCCCTTGTGGTATAAAACATCTAACAGTAAAAAAGCTAAAAAACTTGAACAAGTTAGACGTAAAATGGTTGGAACTTATCTCGAAGAACACCATATATTTCCTAAAGGTATGAGTGCCGCTTTCTTTAACCGTATGGATGAATTAATTGCGTCTGGTGTTGCTGAAGCAGATGATTTACTTCTTATGGCAGAATATGCTGCAAAAAGCGGTGTTAAAGCTGGAGATGTTAAATCTAATTTAGTCAATTTAATGAAAGACCCTCATAATGAATTGCATACATTATTGAGAGCACAAGGTGATGAAATTGGTAAACAAAAATGGCAACAAATATTATCTAACGCTGAATCAGTTGATGATGTACTTGCTTTGTGGAAAGATGTTATCGGTAGAAACGTTATACCTAACGCGGAAACTGCTAGGATTTGGCAACCACTTGACGACCTTGTTAAACAAATTCTAGCTAAATGAACACTTTAGACCTACTCAAAGATGATTTCAAGCTGTTCCTGCAGGCTCTGTGGGCGCAGCTTGATCTGCCTAATCCTACCCGTGCACAATATGCAATCGCTGATTACTTACAACACGGTCCAAAACGTTTACAAATCCAAGCCTTTCGGGGCGTGGGCAAGTCCTGGATTACCGGTGCTTTTGTTCTTTGGACTTTGTTTAACAATGCTGAGAAAAAAATAATGATTATTTCCGCCTCTAAAGAACGGGCGGATAACATGTCAATCTTTCTACAGAAACTGATCATTGAAACACCCTGGTTGGCTCATATGCGCCCTAAATCTGATGATTCCAGATGGTCTAGGGTCTCTTTTGATATTAATTGCTCCCCTCACCAAGCCCCTTCTGTTAAATCAGTGGGTATTACTGGTCAGCTTACAGGTTCTCGTGCAGATCTGATGATCCTTGACGATATTGAAGTTCCTGGTAATAGTATGACCGAACTTATGAGAGAGAAGCTACTTCAACTCTGTACAGAAGCTGAATCAATTCTCACTCCTAAGGAAGATAGTCGAATCATGTATTTAGGTACACCCCAGACTACTTTTACAGTCTATAAGAGGCTTGCAGAACGCTCTTACAAGCCCTTTGTCTGGCCTGCACGATATCCACGTAAGACAACGAATTACGAGGGCCTTCTAGCCCCTCAGCTGGTCGATGACCTTGATAATGGTGCAAAGAAGTGGGATGTAACAGATGATAGATTCGACAACGAAGACCTGATTGAACGTGAAGCGTCAATGGGTCGTAGCAACTTTATGTTGCAGTTTATGTTAGATACGAGTCTTTCCGATGCTGACAAATTCCCGCTTAAATGTGCAGACCTTATTGTTACCTCTGTTAACCCTAAGTCTGCTCCTGAGTCCGTCATCTGGTGCTCAGACCCACAAAACGTCATCAAAGACCTCCCAATTGTGGGTCTACCTGGAGATTATTTCTACAGTCCAATGCAGCTCCAAGGAGACTGGGACTCTTACACCGAAACAATCTGCTCAGTTGACCCGTCGGGTCGTGGCTCAGATGAGACAACTGCAGCTTATCTCTCGCAACGAAACGGTATCCTGTACTTGCACGAAATGCGTGCTTACCGAGACGGATACTCAGACAACACGCTCTTGGACATTCTAAAAGGTTGTAAAAAATATGCAGTTTCTAAGCTCGTGGTTGAAACTAACTTTGGTGATGGCCTTGTTGCTGAGTTATTCAGAAAGCATTTACAGCAGACTAACATGCAAGTTGATGTTGATGAAGTCAGAGCTACCGTTAGAAAAGAAGATCGAATCATTGACTCACTCGAACCAGTGCTCAACCAACACCGTCTTGTAGTAGACAGATCCGTTATTGAATGGGACTTTAAATCTAACCCTGATGAAGCCCCAGAAAAACGACTGATGTACATGCTATTCTATCAGATGAGTAGGATGTGTCGTGAAAAAGGTGCAGTTAAACATGACGACAGAATTGATTGTTTAGCTCAAGGTGTTAAATACTTTACAGATGCTATGGGTATTAGTGCCCAAGAAGCGATCAAAGAACGTAAACGTATGGAGTGGAATGCATTACTTGAGGAGATGTTAGATGACCCTCAAGCATCCGCAAATCACATGGTTTTGGGCATGAATTTAGACCAAAGACAACAAGCCAAAGGTAACTCTAAAAACTCAGTCCCCAACTGGGTTTAGAGCGGTCCCTCATCTATAAGGGAGAAGGGAAGGGTGGACCCGACTCCCGACAAGGGAGGAGTTCGAGACAAGCTCTCACTCCTCCTTTTACTAATGATTCGTTTCCGTTCATTCTGTAAACACAACGACAACAACTCCACCAACTACTAATAGGGGTGAATCCCGGAGTACTGATAGTACATCCCAACCCCAACACACAATCCCACCACAACTTATACTACTGTATGCATAACGTACGTTTGGTACATACCACCCCTGATGCTGAACAGCTTATTGCTTATATGGCACGGGTATCAAACCCCAACAATCAAGATAATCCTAACTATGAACGTTTGATTAAGTACTTGATTGAACATCGTCATTGGTCACCCTTTGAAATGGTTAATATGTGTGTAGAGATTGAGACAACCCGAAGTGTTGCTGCTCAAATCTTACGCCATAGATCCTTTAGCTTCCAAGAATTTAGTCAAAGGTACGCTCAAGTGACGGAACCTGCCGCTTTACCGCACCTCAGACGCCAAGATACAAAGAATCGTCAAAATAGTACCGATGATCTGCCGATTGGTACCATAAAAGAGTTTAACTTTAAGATTAATAGCTATTTTGAACTTGGTGAAGCATTATATGAAGAAATGTTACTTGCAGGAGTAGCAAAAGAGTGTGCAAGAGACGTTTTACCCCTTGCTAGCCCTACAAAACTCTATATGAACGGTACTCTCCGCTCTTGGCTGCATTATACGGACCTAAGATGCGCTAACGGGACTCAACTGGAGCATAAACAGATCGCTGATCAAGTTAAAACACTGATTGAACAGGAGTTTCCTACCGTTTATGCTGCGATGTTCTGCTAAAAAATGGCAAAAATTTGTCAGCCCTATCTGCTAATAAAAATTACAAATAAATCCCCCATTGGGGGTGTTAGTAATACAAATATTATTTGTGTCGCTTAAGTAATGCTTACTGCCGCTCGCTTCGCTCGCTTCCTTTGCCCATGATTGCCCCGTGTAAATATTTATTTCACTGGCGATTGCAGCGAGCGAGCGCGTAGCGCGAGCGGAGGATTGTGCATGTTAAATATATTTGAGAATGATTATCAATGTCAAAACATCTGTATGCGGACAGTTTGCGTAGTGTACACCATCGCTTGCGCTTGAGCGCGTTTGATGCCATACTATGTTCATACCAACGGAGGAACGCTTGAGACTAAAGGAGACAACATTCTGTATCAATGACAAACCAATCAAATCATTGTTATGGTGTGATCGAGTGCCAAAGGGAAAGCGTAACAAACCAGCTAAAATCAACGGCATTCAGCATCATGAAATCAGCAGCAGCGTAGAACACACGTACTACCAACCAGTCAACTAACTGTCCACTACCTCTTGACTTTCGCTCCATTTGCTGCCATACTAAGAGCATGAACAAAACAACTGACTTCGCTACTAACTATCCAATGACTTTCCGTTTCGCTCTTTCTGTGCTCGAAGATGAGTTCAATGCAACTTATCGTGGTATCAAAACTGTTCGTGAAATGTGTACATCTTTGACTGATGCTATCTCTTGGGAGAACGAATCTCCAGATGCTATCTATCATCAGTTCGAGACTAAATCTGGTCCTAACAAGATTGTTGCTGATGATCAAATTCTGCAACTTGCTAACCACTACGCTTGAGGTTTAACATGCAGTACACACGTCAACAACTTATCACGTATCTTGCCGCTGATTACGCTTCAGTTATTGCTGATGATTTTGATGCTGACAATGACCTTACAGCTGACCAATATTTAGAATGGCTTCACACATTAGCTGACGACGAGTTAGCTACTGTTTGACTGTTACTCTGAGGATTACGATCCTCTCAGTAGCACTCAACTGCTACACAATCCACCTTATCTAACACATTCACATGTTCATCGTTCGTACTTCTGATTGTTGTGATGGCGTTGCTGTTGATCTTATCAATGGCACTGCATCAGTTCTTTACACTAACGGTAGCGTTTACAACTACAGTAACGTATCACGTCGTGCTATTGCTAACTTGATGCTCAATCCTAACATCTCTCTTGGTTTCTGGATTAACGCTAACCTTATCGATAACAAGCGTGTTTCTTGTGAACAACGCTATGCAGCGATTCCTACATTCGCTTGAGTTAACACGTTACACATTCACACACACTAACTCACACATTATTATGTTCTTCAAACCCAACACTTTCAAGTCTTCCAACATCCGCAGCATCATGCTCAATCCTTCCACTAACCAAGTGATTGTTCAGTATATCAACAACGCTAAAACTTATCTTTACGATAACGTTAGCGCTGATGCAATTACTGAGTTCTTCTTTGGTGAATATGAGTCTGTTGGTAAGTTTGTCAATGCATATTGCAAACCCAACATGACAACTGTCATTGGCTGATTAGCCTGTTTTTGTGTCTTTAATCAAACAACATCTTTACAACACAATGCTTCTTACTGCTCCTCCGATGACTGATCTTCAAGAACGTGTTTCCGAAATGTTGTGCTCCGATGACATCGAGCGTATCAACAAATTTATTAACGAACTAGACGATTATGGCATCGACACTGAAGAACAGATCGACGATGCATACTATGGATGCTATCCATCCGTTGAGAACTTTGTTGAGGATTTGTGTGAAGATTGCTACAAAGATGTCATCGATGCGATGCCTACGTTCATGCAAACTGCACTCGACTATGAGTTGATGTGGCATCAATCCTTCCAACACGATTTCTTTACAGTTTACGATCGTGATTCTGGTGATTACTATTTTTTCAATCGTAACTTTTAATTAATTATAATTAGCTACAATCACAATCCGTCGTAATTACTAATACATTGCGGCGGAATATTTTTTTTTGATCCACATTCATAACACATACATCACAAGGACGCAGCTATGACTTGGAACGAATCAACCATCATCCTTGCCATCGTAGGTATGGTAGGATTGTTCTCAACTGCTATCATCTGGCAACGTGCTAACCGTATCACTTCTAAATACTATGGCAAACAATAAACAAGACGATGACTTCTACATCAAGAATGCAATCATGTGTTGGTTGTATCATTACGGTGATAAGAATCACAAATGGGATGCTATCTACAAAGAGTTAGCAGAACGTGAAACTTACACTCCTAAACCTAACCCTCGCCCTGCTCGCCGTGCTAAAAAAGCAACAACTGAAGGAGTATGAGTTTACAACAACTGACCGTCAGGTGCGATACCTTCTTGCACCCGATTCAGAGCACGCTGCATGGGCTGCTGCTGAATTGTCCGGTGGCAGTCAGTATGTCCTAGACGTTCGATTATGCGATGAGTGGTAAGTATTATCCCAACAACTGGGAAGCATGGGCAGAAATGCCTGAAGACTTTTTACACACACCCACCTGGGAAGAATTTGAAGACTGGAAGTTACGCGGTTGGGAGATTCCATCTTCTGTCTGCTGTATCATCCGAGCAACAACAACTAAAGGTAAAGTTAAAGAGTACGTTTACCAAAAACAACACGCTGCAGAAGAACGCATCCGCAACCTTATGACTGAGGGTGTAGAGTTTACTGTAGTTACCGACGACCAAATCCGCCACGTTACACCTGTCACAGATGAGCATTATCTCGATTGAACAATTTGAAGAGCTAAGTGAAGCTTACCCTGAGCTTGCTGAGTGCTACGATCTAACCACATTCACGCACCCCAAGGACGCAGAGGAGGAGCCTATTGCCTACACCAGCTGAGATTGACGAACAGATACAACTTGAGCGTGATGCAATCTCACAAGGACTCAAGAAACTACACAAAAACACACGTGACCTAGAGGCAAAAGGTTATGCGTCTGCTAGTGTATATGGAGCTGCTTCTATTGATACCTTGCTGCCTCTTGTGGTGGCACGTATTGAAGCAACTACCAACAGGATAAAAGAAGGTAAGACAGGTGCATCTTTCAAAGAGATACAACAATATCTTGCTGATGTTGAGCCACTTGCTGCTGCAGCTATTGCTGTAAAGCTAACCTTTGATAAGGTTTTCTCATACAAAGAGAAAAGCAACCAAGCTACCAAAGTATGTGAGTCCATTGGACTTGCTGTCGAACAGGAGTGTCAGATGCGACACTACGAAAGAGAAGCACCTGGACTTCTTAAAATTCTCAAAGATAATTACTGGCACCGCAGCATCGGCACGCAGCAAAAGCTGGTAGTTATTCGTACACTGATGAATCGTTATGAAGTTAAACAGTGGCAAACGTGGGGCAGCGCTAATCGCATTAAACTTGGAGGCTGGTTACTTGACTGCATCATGTCGTCAAGCGGTTGGTTCACAAAGGATATACACTTTGAAGGACGCAAACGTGTCCAGTATGTTATCCCGACTCCAGAGTTCCTTGAGATCAAGGACGCAGTAATGCGTGATGCGGAGCTATTCAGCCCGCTTGCATGGCCAATGCTTATCGAACCTAACGACTGGGCTAACGACCGCTGTGGTGGTTACATCCTGAACGAGGTGATGCGTGGGCATGAGATGGTTCGGAGGGGCGATCCCTCATCTATACAGGGAGAGAACCCACTGGATTTTCTGAACAAGATCCAGAAGGTTGCTTACCGACTAAACCCCTTTACTGTGGGTGTAGCGGAAGAACTAGATAGATTGGAACGAGCTGTTGGTAAGTTCCTCCCTATTATCCATCATGAACTACCACCCAAGCCTGTAGATATTGCTGAGAACGAAGAAACTCGGCAGTCATACAGAAGGGCATGTGCTGAGGTACACAACCTACAAGCACAAGAGTTTAGAAAGTCATGTCGTACTCGCATGACGATGGAAGCAGTAGCTAGGTTTAAAGAACGTGATAAGTTCTATATCCCGTGGTCGTTTGACTATCGTGGTCGTGCTTATCCAATCCCTGCCTTCCTCACACCACAAGATACAGACTTTGGAAAAAGTTTGTTGAAGTTTGCTGATGAGTCGTATATGACTCCTGAAGCTGAGGACTGGTTAGCATTCCAAGTTGCTACAACTTATGGTCTTGATAAAGCTCCAATGCTTGAACGCTTGGAGTGGGTAAAGAACAACTCGTATCTAATTACTTGTGTCGCCTCTGATCCCATCAAACACATTCACGAATGGGAAGCAGCAGATGAGCCATGGCAGTTTCTGGCAGCATGTGATGAGTATTATCATTGTGTGCTTAAGTGTGATCGTCATTTTACAAGTCTCCCTGTAGCTACAGACGCTACATGTAGTGGTCTACAGATACTAGCTGGGCTTGCACGTGATAAGAACACAGCTAAGCTTGTCAATGTGCTACCATCTGATCGTCCACAAGATGCTTACAAGGTAGTTGCACAGACTGCTACACCTTACTGTCCCAAGTCTATCCAACCACATATGGATAGAAAGACTGTTAAGCGTGTCGTCATGACAGTTCCTTACAATGCCAAGCCATTCTCCAACCGAGGTTACATCAAAGAAGCCTTAGCTGAGAAAGGCATTGAGATTGATAAAGACGACTTGACAAAGACTGTGGTCGCTGTTAGAAACGCTATGGATGAGGTTGTTCCTGGTCCTATGGCTGTCATGAGTTGGATTGAGTCTGAGGTTGCTAAGGCAATCGACAGAGGTGAGACAGAGCTGATGTGGACAACTCCATCAGGTTTTGTCGTTACTCAAAAGCTCATGAAGAAAGAGACTGTACGTATTGACTTACAGTTACTTGGTCGTTGTCAGTTAACTGTCGCTACCAGCGATTCTGACAAGGTTGACAAGCAACACCACAAGAACGCAACAGCGCCGAATCTAATCCATTCACTTGATGCATCGCTGCTCCACTTCTCTGCGTTGGCTTTCGACGCACCGATCGCTCTCATTCATGACTCTGTATTGTGTCGTGCTACTGACATGCCTTCTCTCAGTACAATCGTACGAGAAACATATATGCACCTCTTCGCAGAGCATGATTACTTGCGAGACTTCGCTCACCAAATAGGAGCGGAGACTGACCCACCGATCATCGGAGATCTTGAACCAGAATCCGTGATTGAATCCACCTACTTTTTTTGTTAATGGCACGCACTATCCACAAAACTGAACAGCCTGTTGTCCTTGAAGGTTATCAAGCTGTGCTGAAACCGAGCAAGTTCGGTTACTCTCTCGCCGCCCTGGTTGGTGAGGATATGATTGATGCTCTTGAAGCTGACCGTGAAGAGTCACTGCAATGGGCACAAAGTAAACTGAAGAACCCTAAGCGCTCTACTCTCAAACCTGAACCTTGGGAAGAGGTGTCTGAGGGTAAATACAAAGTTAAGTTCTCTTGGAATGAAGAAACCCGTCCGCCCGTTGTTGACACCGAAGGTACGCATATCACGGACGAAGATACACCCATGTATTCTGGTAGCCAAGTTAAGATTGCGTTCTATCAGAAACCATATATCCTCCGTGATGGAGTCACGTATGGAACAAGTCTTAAACTGGTTGGTGTACAACTGGTGTCTCTCAATGCAGGAGCTGGTGTAGATACCGGCGACATGAATGCTGATGACGTTGCCGCACTGTTTGGCAAGACTGAAGGATTCAAAGCTGGTGAGCCTAATGTGACTGCAAACGTTGATGAGGATGACTTCTGATGGTAGACTTTAACGTTGAGAAAGATGCAGCCACCGGGCTGTACAAGGGAACACTTACCGTCAACCTTCCTGAACTTAGTGCTACCCGCTACAAAGCTGATCGCAACGATTTCAAATATGAGATGCGTCGTGCAATCAGCGAGATTGTGGAGGAGATCATTGAGAAAGGGATTGACGACTAATGGCATTCCGCTCCAAGCTTGAGGAGAAGGTTGCTGATTTACTTGTCGAGCTTGGAGTGAAGTATGAATACGAAACAACCAAAGTTCCCTACGTTATTGAGCATATTTATACACCTGATTTTATTTTACCCAATGGTGTTGTGCTTGAATGCAAAGGTTACTGGGATGCTGATGATCGGAGAAAGATTAAGGCGGTTAAGACGCTGAACCCTGACATTGATCTTCGCATGGTATTCCAAGCTCCTTTCAATACAATCAGCAAGAAATCAAAAACTACATACGCTAAATGGTGCGAACGCCATGACATTCCGTGGACATCATTCCACAACATCCCCCTTAAATGGCTCATCTGAGTTTATCAGACATGAGTCTTGTGATAACTGCGGATCATCTGATGCCAGCAGTGTCTACTCAGATGGGCACACATATTGTTTCGTTTGCCATCACTACACACACGGTGATGGCGAACCTTCTTTACACATTCATCAAAACAAACGTGTGCAAATACTAGGTTCAGCCGAACGGCTGCAGAAACGCAACCTTTCACAAAAGGTATGCGAGAAGTATAAGATCTACCGTGATGGTGCTAAGCTACGCTTTTACTATCATGACGAGTCTGGTGTCGTAGTTGGCGCCAAAATTAAAACCAAAGACAAACAATTTACCTATGAAGGCGATTCCCCTGGAACTTTCTTTGGTCAACACCTTTTTCCAACCAGTGGTAAACGGGTTGTTATCTACGAAGGAGAACTTGACGCCGCAAGCGGTCAGGAAGCGATGCCAGGTTGGCCGATGGTATCACTCCCATCCGGTGCAGCAGGTGCACGAAAAGCCATCCAGAAGAACCTACAATGGTTACAGGGCTATGAAGAGATTGTCTTGTTCTTCGACAATGACGAGGCGGGCCGTAAAGCGGCGGAGGAATCAGCTAGCGTATTGCCACCTGGCAAGGTCAAGATTGCTAACCTATTGGGCGATTACAAAGATGCGTCAGACGCCATCTCTGCCCGTGACTCTGAGGCGGTTTGTCGCGCTATATGGGACGCAAAACCTTACCGTCCAGACGGTATCGTCGATGGTAAGTCACTCTTAGAACTTGTCACTACACCATCACCAGCTGCTGATCATGACTACCCATTTCAAGGATTACAATCAAAGCTTCACGGGATCAGGTATGGAGAGCTTGTCACAATCACTGCAGGATCTGGCATCGGTAAATCCTCATTCTGTCGTGAACTTGCAACTCACCTTCTTTCAAAAGGAGAACGGGTTGGTTACTTGGCGTTGGAAGAATCCAACCGTCGTACAGCTTTAGGGTTGATGTCTGCCCACGTTGGTAAATCATTACACCTTGGAGAACATGACAGAAAGACGCTCACCGAAGCTTACGAGGATACTCTCGCAAAGTGGGACTTGTATTTGTTTGACGGTTTTGGCAGCTTTGACCCTGACATTATTTACAACCGAATCGAATACCTCGCCTCAGGACTTGACACCAAAGTCATCTTCCTTGATCACCTCTCGATCCTCCTCAGTGGATTAGATGGTGACGAACGGCGCATGATTGACACTACAATGACGCGCCTACGTTCTCTTGTTGAGCGTACAGGTATTGCACTGTTCCTTGTGTCTCACCTTAAACGTACCTCAGGAGATCAAAACCATGAAGAAGGAGCGCGTGTTACACTCGGACAGCTTAGAGGAAGTGCGGCGATCGCTCAACTTAGCGATGCAGTTATTGGACTCGAAAGAGATCAGCAGGGTGGATCTAAACACTCTGATACAACTGTTAGAGTTCTCAAAAATCGCTACTCTGGCGAAACAGGCGTTTCTTGCCGACTAAGTTATGACCTATCCACTTGTAAATTCAATGAAACTCAAGCAGAACCAGACTTCGATGCAACAACCGACTTCTAATGCAGCCTTCTACGAAGGTATTGGTTGGGTGCTCGGACCAAAACCGCCAACACCTGAAGCAGTTGAAAAAGCACAATTCAAAGACAAGACCTACCGCTGGAATGGTCGCTAAACTGATCCTTATTGATGGTCTTGTATTGATTACAAACATGTTCATTTGTGCAGGCGTTGTACGCCATTGGAACGATGTTAATTTTTGACATTGAAACGGACGGACTTCTACGTGATGTTACCCAAATCCACTGTCTTGTTATCCATGATACAGACACTGAACAGACAATGGTCTTCAATGATCAGGCGTTTGACAGAGCTACTGACAAACCCGCGGCGGACCCGATTGTTCGTGGTGTCCAGTTCCTTGAAGATGCAGATCTCATTGCTGGTCATAACATTATTAATTATGATCTTAGCGTCATCAATAAACTTTATCCATGGTTTAGACGTGTTGGTGATTGCCTGGATACTCTTCTGCTTAGCCGTCTTTATCACCCGGACTTGATGGATCTGGATAAGAAAAAGACTTGGGATGGTATGCCTCTGAAGTTGTACGGATCACACAGTCTAGAAGCTTATGGGTATCGTCTTGGTGAAAACAAAGGTGAGTTCGGTAAGTCAAGTGACTGGAAGAACTGGTCAAAGGAAATGCAGGACTACTGCGTACAAGATGTTAAAGTTACCACCAAACTATGCGAGCACTTCCGCCCATACCTAGCTGGGTTGCGCTAGAACAAGAAGCAGCCTTTATCCTACAACGACAAGAGGAACATGGATGGTATTTTAATGAGAGAGCTGCATGGGAGCTTACACAGGCTCTCCAAAAAGAATTGGAAGAGACTCATGAAGTATTACGAAAAAGGCACCCTTTCGTCAAAGGCGAGGAAAAAACTCCTAAAAGAAATAACAAAACACAAGGCTATGTTCTTGGCGCAACATTTACACGACTAAAAGAGTTCAACCCTACATCACGAGATCATATAGCATGGATTCTTACGACCTTCTATGGATGGAAACCAAGCCAGCTGACTGCCACTGGGAAGCCTATTATCGACGAGCCTATTCTGAAAGAGATAGGATCCGAGATTTCTACGATGTTGCTGAGATGTTTGACGGTAACCAAAATGCTTGGTCTCCTCTCGCAAGGCACGAACGCTTGGCTGAAGCTTGTTACGAGTGAACAGAGGATACATCACCACTGCTCAGTCGCAACGTCAACGTTTAGATGTGCACACCGTCACCCCAATCTCGCACAAGTCCCAAGCGATTCAAGGTTTAGAGAACTTTTCCAGCCCAGTCCCGGTCAAGTTATGGTCGGTGCTGATCTTGCTGGGATTGAGTTGCGGATGCTTAGCCATTTTCTTGCCAGGTATGACGGAGGCAGGTACGCCGACATTCTCCTCAACGGAGACATCCACCAAGTCAATGCAGACAAGATAGGAATTTCTAGGAAATTAGTGAAGACCGTCACGTATGCGTTTCTTTATGGTGCAGGTGACGAAAAAATTGGACATTCTTATGACAAACAATTATCGTCAAGTGCAGCCAAAAAGAAAGGCAAGGAGATTCGTACCGCCTACGTTGAGGCGATTGATGGACTCGATAAACTCTTGGAGGCAATTAAGAAAGCTTCGGAGCGTGGATTTATCAAAGCTCTCGATGGCAGAAAAATTATCGTGGATTCACCGCATAAAGCGTTGAATTACTGCCTCCAAGGCAACAGTGCTATACTGGCTAAGCGTTGGATGGTCATCAATCAAAACAATTTAAAACTACTAGATTTATGCTGTAGCCAGCTAGCCTTTGTACATGACGAGTTACAATTCGAGTGTGCCCCAGTGCACGCACAAGACCTTTGTTCATCCTTGGTATATTCAGCTAAAGAAGCTGGAGAATACTACAACCTCAGAGTCGAAATCGACGCTGAAGCAACCACCGGAAAAAACTGGAGTGAAACCCACTAATGCGTAGTAAAACTATGATGGGACTGGAAAAGTTCCAAGCATTCAAATCTAAGAAGACCAAGCAAGGTGCTGGTCGCCATAGCAAGCCCAAGGCTGGTAAGAAAGCTTACCGGGGGCAAGGCAGGTGAAGCTACTTGTAGACGCCGATTTTGTCGTTTACAAATGCTGTGCCGCCGCCGAAACAGAAGTTGATTGGGGTGATGATGTAATTCTAGTCACAAGTAAATTTAGTGATGCTTACGCTGCTGTTAAGCGTGACATCCAAAAACTTACTCAACATTTTATATGGGATGTACCTGATGTAGTTCTGTTTTTTAGCGACAGTGTAAACTTTCGTAAATCCATCCAGCCCGCATATAAAGGGCATCGTAACCGTAAAAAACCTTGCGGATACAAACGGGTCATTAACCAACTCAAGACTGAGTATGAAGTTATTGTAATGCCCGAACTTGAGGCTGATGATGCCTTGGGTATTTATGCCACAGCTAACCCTGATAACGTTCTTTGTTCTCCTGATAAGGACATGCGCCAGATTCCTGGTAAGTTGTTCGACATGTCAGAATTGATGAATGTGGAACCCGACGAGGGAGCACGTTGGCATCTTGTTCAAACATTAGCAGGAGATCAAACTGATGGTTATGCCGGATGTCCCGGTATTGGTGTTAAGCGTGCAATCACCCTCTTTGAAGAGAAAGGGTATTCTTGGAAGACTGTTGTCGAGGCTTTCGCTGACAAAGATCTTTCGGAGGAAGTCGCGCTTGAGAACGCAAGACTTGCAAAGATTCTTCAATGCACTGACTATGACTTCATCAATAGGAACCCAATTCTCTGGACCCCCTCCAGTGATTACAGAATTGACAATAGAGCAGGATCTAAAGATGCGTCAGATAAAGGACGCTCTGGAAAATCCTGACGCCAAAAAGGAAGACATTATTACAATCTTTCTTGCGCTACAACGACAGAACTTCTGTCTGACCAACAACATATCTAACTTAGTAAAAAATTGGCCGACTCCCCGTCTTACTACACCCGTGGATCCATCGAAGTTTGGGATTTCATCCGAGACCAAGGATTAAACTACCATCTGGGTAATGCCATCAAATACATTTGCCGTGCTGGTCACAAAGATAGTGCGGAACAAGATCTAAAAAAAGCAATCCACTATCTTGAAAATGAGCTATCCCACACTACTACAACAAGCCCACGAGTTTCGCTCCGCCTTCAGCGTCCAGAGTGGGGCGATCCATCGCAAGAAGCAGAAATCTTTGATCGATGAAGAATGGTCTGAGTTTCATGAAGCATACCACCGTGAGCCAATGGATCACGTCCTTAAAGAACTTGCGGACCTTGTGTATGTCTGTTACCAATATGCAGCAAACGAAGGGTGGAACCTCGATGAAGCCCTAGATCGAGTCCATAAATCCAACATGTCCAAACTGGACGAAAATGGGCAACCAGTCCTTCGTGCTGATGGTAAAGTACTGAAGGGTCCAAACTACAAACCTCCCCACCTTGGCGACCTTATCTAAAATGTCCAACTATATCTCTCGCACTGGTCGTGTCCAATCCTGGATTGACGACCCAACCTCACGCCTCCCAGTCAGCTGCACCGTGTTTGTAGTTGAGAATGAGATGGAAGGCCCTGAAGGCATTGAAGCGTCTTGGCGCTTTGCCTCACACGCTCTGCGCTATGGTGCAGGTTGTGCTGTCCACCTATCTAAACTTGACCCACAAGGTCATGAGCGACCGTCTGGTGTTACCGCTAGTGGTCCTGTATCCTTTGCAAAAATCTACAGTACTCTAAATGAAATCCTCCGACGAGGCGGGGTGTACAAAAATGGCGCTATTGTTTGCCATCTCGACCTCAGCCATCCTGATTGCCTCAGTTTCATTAATACTCCACGCTCAGAACTTCCTTGGGTTAAACGCTGCGTCAACATTACTGAAGAGTGGTGGCGAGAGTGTAAATTCAAAGATCAACTCCTTTACGGAATCCGTTCCGGCGACATCTGGCTTAATAAAGTAAAGTATGACAATGAAGGAAAACGAATCCGAGGTAACGTCTGTCTCGAAGTATATTTGCCCTCACGAGGAACGTGCCTGCTACAACATGTCAATCTCGGAGCCTGTGAGTTCGACGACATCCCACGTGCATTCTTTGAAGGTATGTCCGAGTTGTGCGAGCTTCATGGTCGAACAGGTGTCGGAGATTCTGGAGAATACCTCCCGTCTGAAACTGATCGACAGGTGGGACTCGGAATGCTTGGTCTTGCCAACCTCCTACGGCGGTACGGAGTAACGTATGATCAGTTCGGTCGTGCGTTGGAACAATTCAACAAAGGAGAATCAGTACGGTCTGCAGCTTATGAACTTGTCACCCAAATTAACTCTGGAATTGAGCAGGCTGCCCAAGTTGCTCGCGCTGCTAAAATGGTTCGAGCCTTTGCTATTGCGCCCACTGCCTCCTGCAGTTATCGAAGCACAGATCTGGATGGTTATACTTGCACACCAGAAATCGCTCCACCTATCTCGCAGACAGTCGATCGCGACAGCGGTACTTTCGGAGTACAAACTTACAACTATGGCGACGTAGAGATCGCCTCTAAAGTAGGCTGGGAAGCTTACAAACGTGTTGCCGATGGCATCATGACTCTACTTAATCGAACTGGACTTCTTCACGGATACAGCTTCAACTCGTGGTCTGATGTGGTCACGTATGACGAAGCATTTATTGAAGAGTGGCTTGAATCGCCCCAGACTTCACTTTATTACTCGCTTCAAGTTATGGGCGATGTTCAAGATAAGTCTAATGCGTATGCTGCTCTTGATGAGGAGGATGTAAATGATTATCTGAACAGCCTGCTTGAGGACACCCCTGAACCTCAATGTGATTGTGCAGAATGAACCCTTACGAAAAACTAATGGCGCGAAAGCGCAAATGGACACCAGTACAGACAACTGCTGGTACATGCAAAGAGGGCGCGGAGGAGGCAATCTTCCGTGCTCTTGCCTTGCGACATATGGAACTACCTGTGGGAGATTTTATTAAAGATGCCTTGGATAAAAATGTTCCTGACTCCGCGCGTAGTCTTTTGGAATCCAACGTCACAGACGAGGAAAACCATGATCTCGCTCTGGGTTATATTGCAAATGCCTACGGTATTGATGAAAAGGCTGAAAAGGAGGCCCTGGTACTCCAGAAAGCTTGGATCGCGCATCCAGATCACACTATCACGAAAGCGATGGTTGCCGAGCGTGCAATTTTCTTCGTTCTTCTACCATTCTTCCGCTTTAACGGTGACGCTGGAATGCGTACAGTAAGTGCTGACATTAGTCGTGATGAACAAATCCACGTTGCTACCAATAGCCTTATTTGTCGCGAGTTGGGGCTTGACATCTCTCCTTCTCTTGATAAACTCCGCAAGGCAACTATCAACTGGGTAATGCAACCACTAGGCATTAATACTCAGGACAAATATTTGGACAAAAAATTTTGGCTTGATTCTAGCGATCGGCTAATGTATGAGGGTAAGGCTCCTGAACTTTCCGAAACCAAGTCTGCTAGAATGCCTGCTTTTTTTGAGCATTCTAATGTAAACCTACCCCAATATGCCTGATCTAAACCTCCTTGACGTTCGTGGTATGACCGCTAACGCTATGCTTAATAAGCTTCAAGAGACATTTCCACCCACCACCCCTACACCCGAAGATACACTTGAAAAAATTATGTACCGATCCGGTCAACGTAGTGTCGTTGAGTGGGTCATAAATTATATGGATGAAAACTCATGAGCAGAGAAAGCCGTCGGCGTAAAAGAAAAGAACGCAAAAGAAGGAAGCAGGCGGAGCGTCAAGCACGCCGGGATTTGAGAGACCAGTTAAAGGTGGCTCAAGAGCAAGCTGCTGCTGCCCAGGCAAGTATTGCTGAACAAATGCGTATTGATGCTGAAGAACGTAAAAAACAACAAGATCTTTTTACCACAGAATTATTAAAAATACAGGACAAAGCAGCTGCAGATATGCAAGCAATGCAAGACCAACAAGCTGCAGATGAAAGGGCGCGTGTTGAGCGTGAAAGGATTTCAGCATCTAACCAAGCATTTGCAAATAGAGCAGCTGCTGGCCTGCAAATCCGACCAGCTGCTAGCACGCCTTCTGCAGCAGGTACTCCCCAGTTTAAACGTAGAAAACAGCAGTTTGCCTCTAGGCGTTCAGCTTACGGTGGACTCAGTACAACTCAATCTAGCAATATTAACATCTGATGACTGCTAAATCACGCTATGACAGATTGTCTTCAGACCGTTCCCAGTTTCTAAACAGTGCTAGACAAGCAGCAGATCTAACTCTACCTTATCTTATCAGAGAAGATGAGCACTTTACTAAAGGTGCTCTTAAACTTACTACACCCTGGCAATCAACTGGAGCCAAAGGTGTGGTGACGCTTGCAAGTAAACTTATGCTTGCATTGCTACCACCACAAACCAGTTTCTTTAAACTCCAGGTTAACGATATTAATCTTCCTGAAGAGCTTGGTCCTGAGATTAGATCAGAACTTGACTTGTCGTTTGCTAAAATTGAACGCACCATCATGGAATCCATTGCGGCTTCCGGTGATCGTGTTGTAGTTCATCAAGCACTTAAGCATCTTGTTGTTGCTGGTAATGCTCTTATCTTCATGGGTAAGGATGGGCTTAAGCTTTATCCGCTCAACCGCTATGTGGTAGATAGAGATGGTAACGGTAATGTTATTGAAATCGTAACAAAAGAAACAATCTCGAAAAAATTACTCAAAAAATTTTACCCCGATTTCAAACCAAATGAATATGACTCAGTAGTTGACGATGCATCTGGCCGAGATGATGAATGTGATATTTATACACACGTCACTTTGGATAACAACAGATGGATCTGGCACCAAGAGGTATACGATAAGATCCTTCCCAAGTCCATGGGTAAGGCTCCTGTTGACGCAAACCCATGGCTTGTGCTACGATTCAACCACGTGGACGGAGAAGTCTACGGACGTGGTAGAGTCGAGGAGTTCATCGGTGACCTCAAGTCACTTGAAGCACTGTCACAAGCCATCGTTGAAGGCTCCGCTGCAGCTGCTAAGGTAGTGTTTACTGTCAGCCCAAGCAGTACCACCAAGCCCCAGACACTTGCTAAGGCAGGTAACGGTGCTATCATCCAGGGACGACCTGATGACATTGGTGTAGTGCAGGTTGGGAAGACAGCTGACTTCCAGACTGCCTATCAAATGATCGGCTCTCTGACTCAACGTCTCAGTGAAGCATTCTTAATCCTTAATGTTAGGGACTCTGAACGCACTACAGCTGAAGAGGTGCGGATGACGCAACTTGAACTCGAACAACAACTTGGTGGATTATTCTCCCTGTTGACTGTTGAGTTCCTTGTACCTTATCTAAACCGTAAGCTCAGTATGGCTCAAAAGACTGGTGAAATCCCACGTCTTCCTAAGGGTGGTATTGTCAGACCCACTATTGTGGCTGGTATTAATGCCCTTGGTCGTGGTCAAGATCGTGAAAGCCTTGCACAGTTCCTTACTGTCATTGCTCAAACTGTCGGACCCGAAGCCATTGCTCAGTTTGTCAACACTGATGAAGTTATCAAGCGTTTGGCTGCTGCCTCTGGTATTGACGTGCTCAACCTTGTGAAGAGCATGGATGAACAACAGGCTGAAGCTGAAGCTGCTGCACAACAACAGCAACAGATTCTTGCACAACAACAGATGCCTCAAATGGCAGCCGTTGATCAAAAACGTGAACAAGCTGCAATGCAAATGATGCAGCAAGAACAATCTCAAATTCCTGAACCACCACAACCACCAACAGCATGAGCGAAACTCTTACGATGAATGAAACACCTGCTGATCAGCCAGAATTTAATGCTGATGAGCAAGACTCCCTGCAGGTTGCTGAGTCTCTTGAGGGTGGAGAGCAACCGCTACTCGCTGGTAAATTCAAAGACCAAGGCGAGTTAGAAAAAGCATATCTTGAACTGCAAACTAAACTCGGAGAACCACGCGATGAAGTACAAACCACCGAAGACGAAGGCGAGCCAGCAGAACAAGAAGAAGAAGTAAACGATGCACCTGAATCTGAGCAACTTACTCAAGAACAAGCTAACGAACTTTATCAAATGGTAGGAGGCGAGCAAGAGTATAGGGCTATGCTTAATTGGGCAGGTACTAACTTGTCGCAAGAAGAGATTCAGATGTATGATGCAGTCATGGAGACTGGTAATCCCAATGCAATCTTCTTTGCTGTCCAAGCTCTTAACAACCAGTACGTTGATTCAGTAGGTACTGACGGGCAGTTGTTGACTGGTCGTAGTGCTTCTGATTCAGGCTCTGCATTCCGCAGTCAGCAAGAGCTGGTTGCCGCTATGTCTGATCCACGATACGATCGCGACCCTGCATACCGCCAAGAAGTTATGCAAAAACTTGAAAACTCTGACGTACAATTCTAATGACCGTTACCACCAACGATCGCGGACAACAAAACCTCTTTGCAAAAGAACCCACCATGTACACTGACGACAATTACACTGTGACTCACAACGAAAAAGCTGAGATGCTCAACGGTCGCCTGGCTATGCTAGGTGTGATGGCTGCGCTTGGAGCGTACGCACTAACTGGTCAAATTATCCCTGGAGTTTGGTAATGGCTTGCGGTAAAAAGAAAGGAGGCGGCAAGAAAAAGTAATGCCTAAAGGTCTCTACGCTAACATCCACGCAAAACGAATGCGTATTAAAAAAGGTTCGGGAGAAAAGATGCGGAAGCCTGGGAGCAAAGGTGCTCCTACCGCAGCTAACTTCAAACGCGCCGCTAAAACCGCTAAGAAAAAATGATTACTTGCCCTGATTGCACGCCAGCCCAGCAGTATGTTCTGGAGCAACTGCAGACTCGTGCTGAAGTTACCGACAAGACTGCCCTGGCTGTGATCCTGGGCAACATCGAACAAGAGTCTAACTTCCGACCCAAGGTATGTGAGGGTGGGGCCATTGTGCCTTACGATCAGTGCCTGAGAGGGGGCTACGGGCTCATCCAATGGACCTCCCAGAATCGTTATGATGGATTGGGTGCGTTCTGTAAACAGTGGCGTTGTGACCCATCCTCGTTGGAGGGTCAAACACGCTACATGATTAATGAAATGGAGTTCAGAGATGATCTCTATTCGTTTCAACTAAAACATCAAACCGTTGAGTACTATATGAACTCTGCCTACTATTGGTTAGGCTGGGGTATTTATGGTAATCGCGGTCAGTACACTTATTCTTTTTTAAACAAGCTACAATGAAATCTATTATCGCTTCCGGTCTCCTCCTCGGCATGGCACATGGTGCTGCTATTGCTGGTCCCTACGTGAACGTTGAAAACAACGCCGGTTTTACTGGCTCTGACTTTACTGGTCATGCAACTGACTTCCATGTTGGTTATGAAGAGAATGGTCCTTGGGCATCTTGGGGTATCCAAGCTGGTCCTACTGTGTTCTCTCCTGACAACGGTGAAGCTGAGACCAAACTGACTGGTAAAGTCTTTGGTTCTGTTGCAGCTACTGACAAGCTGTCCGTTTATGGTGAGCTGTCTGCAGCTTTTAACGACACCAATTCTTATGGCACCAAAGCTGGTGTAAAGTACAGCTTCTGATTTAATTAATGTGGTGGGTGGGTCGGTACTTTTTAACAAAAAATTTTATGGCAACTTCTGTACTTACCCGTCAGGAGTCAGCCTGGGAAGAGTTTTGTTCCTGGGTGACTTCTACTAACAACCGTCTTTATGTGGGGTGGTTCGGTACGCTGATGATTCCTTGTCTGCTTGCTGCAACTACCTGTTTTATTCTGGCATTCATTGCCGCTCCTCCTGTTGACATCGATGGCATTCGTGAACCCGTCGCAGGCTCACTGCTCTACGGAAACAACATCATCTCTGGTGCCGTGGTGCCTAGCAGTAACGCAATTGGACTACATTTGTACCCGATCTGGGAAGCCAATACCCTTGAAGAATGGCTCTACAACGGCGGACCTTATCAGCTCGTCGTGTTCCACTTCCTTATCGGTATCTTCTCTTACTTGGGACGAGAATGGGAACTTTCGTACCGACTTGGGATGAGGCCTTGGATCTTTGTTGCGTACTCTGCTCCTGTTGCTGCAGCGACTGCAGTCTTCTTGGTCTACCCATTCGGCCAAGGTTCTTTTTCTGATGGGATGCCTCTTGGCATTTCCGGTACATTCAACTTCATGTTGGTCTTCCAGGCTGAGCACAATATCCTTATGCATCCTTTCCATATGCTTGGTGTTGCCGGCGTATTTGGTGGGTCTTTGTTCTCAGCGATGCATGGAAGTCTTGTCACCAGCTCGCTTGTACGTGAGACAACTGAGAATGAATCTCAAAACTATGGCTACAAGTTCGGCCAAGAGGAAGAGACTTATAACATTGTTGCGGCGCATGGTTACTTTGGAAGGCTTATCTTCCAATATGCGTCGTTTAATAATAGCCGCTCTCTTCATTTCTTCCTTGCCGCTTGGCCCGTCTTGGGGATTTGGTTCACTTCTCTTGGTGTTAGTACTATGGCATTTAACTTGAATGGATTTAACTTTAATCAATCTATTGTTGATCGTCAAGGTCATACCATTAACACTTGGGCTGACATACTTAATCGTGCTAACCTTGGTTTCGAGGTAATGCATGAGCGTAATGCTCACAACTTCCCGCTTGATCTGGCTGCTGCTGAGACCACTCCTGTGGCTCTGACTGCACCATCAATCGGCTGATAAACTTCGTACGTTCAACCTTCGGGTCGCATGTTACCTAGTCATGGAACGGGGGCTAGGTTTATTTTGTACGAACTATGTCTATCAATCTTATTCGTTTCCTTGATAACCAGCGTCGTCGTGCTGAGCGTTATCGTGTTGATACGCTCCGCTATCGCGGTGTTGAATACAAGAAGTGATCTGGTGACTATGGGAGGGGTTCGATTCCCCTCCTCACTTATTGGTTAGAGCCGGTACGCCGATACCTCTAGCCGTCTAGACGGTGGGATAGACCACGATAAAAACTTAATACTTCTGGATCCAGAGGAACTTGCTTAAACCTCTTTAATAAAAACAATGGCTTTTCAATCTAACGTAAACCCTGCTCAGCTTACTCAGCTGGGTCAGGCTAACCTTGCGGGTGATACTCGCGCTCTCTATCTGAAGCTTTTCAGTGGTGAGATGTTCAAGGGCTTCCAGCACAACACCATCGCTCGCGATCTGGTGATGAAGCGTACCCTTAAGAACGGTAAATCTCTCCAGTTTATCTACACCGGTCGTACCAAGAGTGAGTTCCATACTCCTGGTAACAGCATCCTGGGTGATAGCAACAATGCACCCCCGGTGGCTGAGAAGACCATCACGGTCGATGATCTGCTGATCTCCAGCGCAT
>Ga0208162_1000069_pt1 | contig 48364 bp, 57 predicted proteins | sample CB_VirMetaG_4_FD_184539 | JGI IMG/M metagenome (GOLD analysis project Ga0208162, IMG submission 184539) | Freshwater to marine saline gradient viral communities from Chesapeake Bay - CB_1508_1M Viral MetaG (SPAdes) (version 4) | ecosystem: Environmental > Aquatic > Marine > Coastal | place: USA... | reverse complement strand
TTATTACGTCTTTGTTTAGTAGAAACTCTGCCTCTCCGAAAGTCAAATTAAAAATTTGCTTGTACAGGTCCTCAGAAAAAGCCTTATATCCTAATTTAAAATCTAGACCATTATAATAATCATCAGGTTTTTTAGCTATTTCACCAAAATACGCTGCTTTAATGAAATCGTTAATAAAAGAAGCTCTCTGTAGGGCTCCCGCTCTCGTACTATTCTGTAGAGCCACCAAATAATCAAAAGATGAATCAACTGCTTTTTGTAAAGCTTTTTTAGAGCTATCAGAAACCAAGTTTAAATTTTCTAAATTGTTAGCAAAATTAAAAACACCATTAGCTAACTTACTACAAATAGAGTTTATTTGATCTGAAAATATATTTGCGCTGTTTCTAGCGTAATCATTTGCTAAATCGTCGCCCAGCAGATTTCGTAACACATTAATGTCCTCGTTGCTAAGTCTTCCAAAGTTGACATAACATGGGTCTGGTATGATTACGTTAGCAGAAACTATTTCTTGATTGATTAGATTCTCATCAATAAATTGGCTTAGGTATCTAAACAACAATGAAATGTTTTTGTTTGATAAAAATGTTGGTTTCAGGGCATTGTTGTTGTAATTTTCAGTAAATATCTTTACTCTTGAATATTCTCTCTCACCAGCAACACGGTTTAGTAAGTTTTTCGTTTGTAAAGCTGATAAGACCTCCGCCGTCAAATCGCTCAAATAATTTTCAATCACCACTAGTGGATCAGAATTAGTCGCTTTAAACTTAATTCTAAGGCTCGGGAATAGGTCTAGAACGCCGTTAAAGATGTTATCTAAGCTATCTTGCCTACTAGCCCTTAAAATCGCTACAATATCAACTGAGACGCTGTTTAAGTCAGTACCAAAATCTGATAATTCATCAATATTTGACTGTAAAGCTAAATCTGTCGGGCTTTGGTTGGCTCCGGTGGCTGTTTTGTCCTTACTTCCCTTTAATTTTTCGTTTAATAAGTCATCTAATTCACCGTCTAACTGACAATCTCCTAGAATTTCTTGAAGCATTACACCCAAAATTTGACCTAAAATAGCTAAAACTACTTCTTGAACAGCGTTAAATACTGCATCTCGGAACACTTTTTGAAAGTCTAAGACAAAAAGATTTGGTAATTCTGGTATTGTTGGAACCTGTGGTATGTTAGAGTTAATTATCTTATCGAAATTCTGTAAAACATCGAGAGTTCTAGCAAAGCTGTTTAACAAATCATCAACACCACCGTCTTTTAAACAGGCGTTAACAGCATCAGCAAAGCCTGTTTCCCCAGGGGTTAAATTAGCTATACGTCTAAGGTTCGTTAATAGCGATTTAGCTAGTAGTTCATCCCATGGAAATTTTGTTAAAAGAAATTCAAAAATTTGGTCTACCGTTCCATTTGATACTATTCTCGCTAGATCTTCATAACACGGACTTCCACTTACTTGAGCTAACGTAACAAAAATCTTTTTACCACCGGTTTTTAACCAGCTATTGTAGCTGTCTAAGTCATAAACTTTTTCTTTTTTCTTTTTCGCAGAAGTTAGGGCATTCTCATTTGCTGGTTTTACCAAGCCAGCGTCAGGCTCTTCTACAGTCGCCGCTTTTTGCTTTGGGACTGTAGGCTTTATTTGTAGCCTTGGATAATGTAGTGTTTCTAAAAACTTGCCGACATTATCTAAAATGAAAGTATCCCTATCTTTAAATGTCTGTGTTGACGATAAGAAACTTGTTCCAAGCTCTAAGTTGGCTGATGAAAAATCTAACAAGCCACCAGTTTCATTAGATAAAAGTATGTAATTTAATCCAATTACAAAACCGTTTATGGTTGATAGCAATATCGGTCCAAAAGAATTGTTGGTTGCCGACATCTCAGAAAGCATATCATCATAACTTATTACATCATAAAGACTTTCTTTGAATTGTAAATTATCTTTATCTATTAATGGTTGAATTTCTTTAGCTAAAAGAGTTTCTGACGCTAATATTTCCTTTAATAAAAATTCAGTTACAAATAAAAACTCTCCATTTATTCCTGTAAACTTTGAGGCTGAGCCAACGGTTTTATCTGTAAAATCAACTTTCTTTATAACAGCATATGCTTTATCAATTTCATCGATATAGAGTGGCTGTTCTTGATTATCTTTTAGTTCTGAAAATTCAAATGGGTTGCTTTTACTTTGGGTTTTTATTACATCGTTACTGGGTTCTGTCTTTTTAGAGTTTTTCTGCTCTGCTCCAACAGCTAATAATACTGGATACCCTTTGTTGAATTTAAAATAAAACTTTAAATCTTCCGTCGCTTTGTCTTGTCTTAAAAGACCCTGTTTGGGCTTTATATCAGTTAAAAACTGTATAAATTGTATTCTATTTTTAACATAGTAGTTGTATATAAGCTCTCCATAAACTCCCCTCATTGATTGACCAAAATCAATACCGCTTGGTGAATATTGAGCTTTTAATATTTCTGTTGATGTAGTCTCGTCAATTAATTCATAAGTTTCTAAATCTTGTTTTACTAAATTGTAAGCTTCCTTATTTTCATTTGTTTCTGTATCGAAAAATAAAGCTGGTCCATTTTGAATCGCCTCATCTTTCTTCTCTAAGATATCACTTGCTTTATTGATTTTATCAAGAAATAGTCTTGTTGTTTCCTGTTCCTCTGTAGCAGAAAAGGCTTGTATTACTAGTGGAGACTTATCATTAAGTTCTTGTCCTACAAAAGTTTTTATTTGACTTAATTTTTTATAATTTTTGCTTGGAAGACTGATGCTTTCTAAAGTGTTGAGTATTGCGTAGTCAAGCCCAAAACACAATCTATAAATTTTTTGCTTTGTATCGACCAAATTAAACAAGAATTTAGAATATTCTGATGAATTTTTTCTGTGGTCTACAACACTAACTAAAAGTTTAGACTTTTCTGTTGCGTTTAAGCTTTCCCAGTTTTTCTTTCCGAAGGCAGATAAGACCGGATTAAAAGCTCTGGGATAGTATTTTTCTAAATTTTCTACATCTAAATCTAATACATTTTCTACTTTCTCTTCTATCAAGCAGCAAACCGTTGGCGTTCCAGTATTGAATGGGGCGCCGGTTGGTGAAACATAAAACCCCTCTTTTTCTCTAAAAGATGTCCAACCATTAGAAGAGCCATCACCGGGATTTGCCGTCTTTATAACCTTGTTGTATTCTAAATCTTCAATAAAATTTTTGTAATGCCACTTAAAGAATGCTTGTTTTGTTAATACTTCGTAAGTTTCTGTATCATTTAATTGGTCTACAGCCAATGTATTAAGAAAATTGTAGTCTACAAACGCAGTTTTTAAAAATTCATCTTTATAGTCGTACTCTTCTTTAAGATTTAATGGGTAGTATTTAATAGCTAACCTATAAAAAAGATTGTTTGAAGTCCCTTGTCCAAATCCAAGATCTATGCCTCCCAACTCGTTTAGTTTTAAATCTTTAACCATTTGAGAGAACTCATCTGGATTCTTGGTTGGGTCGATGCCTGCTCTGGTGTCCTTACAAATTAATCGCAAACAAGCTAAAGCGAAATCATTTTCTTTCTTAGCTTCAAATTGATTTTCAGCCTCAAAAATAGAATTTAGCTGAGATGGGTTTGCTGTTGCCCTGCTCCTTACATACTCTTTGGCTATTTTATAAATTTTACTATCAAAATTAGACATCTAATTTACCTTGTTGTACCTGCTTAAAATATTCTTTGGAGAGTAGGGCTGACTGTAGTTAATCTTTTTGAACTCTGTATTGAGTCCACTTGACAAATTGTTTGTAAGGGCTATAACTGATTTTGGTATATCTGGAGCTATGGCTGATAATATTGGACCTCCGACAGCAGCCGTAAATGGTATTGCTGAAAGCCCAGTACCAAGCGCCGTAAATATAGCCTGCATTTTTATAATCATTTCAATAATTTTTTGCTGATTTGAATTTATATTAGCAACTGTTTCGGTTAGCTCATCTAAAAAGTTTTTTAAATTTTCTCCCTTAACCATTGGTTGTAGTTTAAACTGCCCATCAGTTCTATTACCCGCTACAATGTGAACTGCTCCAGTTTTAGCTTGATTCTTTGTTCCAGTTCCATGAATGTATTCAGTTCCACCAGCGGCAATTTCAACCACTTCCCTACCATGGATTTTAATCATGTCTGCTGTGGCTTTAATGGCTGCTCTAGAGTTTGGTTTTCCTACGAGAGATACAATGCCTGTATCGTCTGTTTTCTCTGATAAAACAATCGAAGCCGCATCTAAAGGACTTGGGTAGGTATAATCTACGCCCTCTTTTTTAAACGGACCACCAACACCCACAGTTATGTTTAATTCTGGAGCCGCATATTTTTCGTTATTCCCAAAGACGATATATCCTGCTTTATTTGGATGTTTTCCGATTAGTTCACCGTCAGAAGGTAAAACTAATGTTGGGTTTGGATAGCTATTATTGTTGGCGTCAACACCACTTTTTGCCTTTGTTGCTGCCTCTAGTCTTACTCTAGACGGCTCAGACAATCTTGAGTTATTTGATTTTGTTATCCCTGCTTGTTGTTGTGGCATATAATAATTATCCTACAATAAGTTTTCTAGCTTTTCAGGTATGATACCAATTTTAGCTTTAATATCCTTAAAAGCAAAATCTTTTATGATTCTATCCTTGCTGCTATCTAGCTGACCAAATGCTTTACCATAGACAGTATTTTCGTCTTTTTTCTTTGGCTGCGAGACCCATCTTCTATTTTTAAGTAAACCAACATTTTCATTGGAGGTCTCTCTCATATATTCGTAGTGAACATAGCCAGATTTTCTTGTAGTACCGTCTCGTAAAAGACCAATGCCGCAAACGCCAAATTTTGTTTTGTGTAGTTTTAAAAGAGCCAAAACATACAAATAAATAATTGTGTTTGGTATCTCATAAGTACCTTCTGTTGGAATTGAGTTGCTTTTTAAATCAGCCTGCTCGTCGTAATTTACATATACAGTAAAATCAATCGCCCTGCCAAAAAAGTGACGACTATTTTCATCTTTGCCGTCTTCTTCTTTTGTCTTTGTATATTTTCTAAAAACGCTAATGGGAAGAACATACACTTTATTAAGAGGAACATTCTCTTTTACGGCAATCAGCTTTGTAAGTTCTTTACAAAATCTAACCAACTCTTTTAAGTTGTTTTGTATTTTAGTATCATTTGTCCCTCTCTGTATTGGATTTACTATCTTTTTTTTCTTTGTAATTATGGTCGCAGCGTTTTGTTTCACAGACTCTGGCGTACCAGAAATAACCTCTACTTCTTTAGCGTAACTAAAGTTGTTATTAGTGGGTAAAGAACTAGCAGGAGTTTCATCATAGTCTTTAAATATGGCGAGTTTAAGTCCCTCGCTAAACCAATTTTCTAATGAAACATCATTACTTTTAAACTTTTTATTATCATTATTAAACGATGTCTTTTTGCTTTCCTTAACATTAATATAAAGAGAGTCATTAACAGTGGGTATATTATCGCAAACTGGTGTTTCTGCGGCAGGTTGACTACCTGTTACATTTTGTTGCGTGGCATCCGATGCTGCTTGTTGTGGAGCTTTTGAGGTTTTAAGTGGTGTTTTAACTGTTTTCTCGGTTATTGAAGTTGCGTTGTTTCTAGAAACATTATCAACCTTAGTAGAATATTCAATAGCCAAGCTAGCGTTACCATTCTTTAAACCATCATCTATCTTGCTGCTGCCAAAAATATCTATTTTATAACCTTTATCACCAGAGTCAGCCCAACTATAATTAAACTCGCTGATGATAATCGATTTTAAATATTCGGCAATATAATTCTTAAAAGTATTGCTGTTTACATTTGGTGTTTCAATTTTTAAATACAATTCTCTTTGAGCTTCATTATTGGTCGTAATTGGTATAATTTTTTCACTTGGCTTAATGGAAGTATTTGAATTAATATAATTAACAACTTGAGTATTCCCATTTAAACTTATTGAAAATTTGTATTGTGAGTTTGTTGTTAATTCGCTATAAGCTTTTGCCGATGTTGCGTTGACTGATAATCCTATCTGAGACAACTCTGCCGAACTTTTGTTTCTTACTATCTGCTTTAAAATATTATCTTTTTTTGCTATATCTGAAAAGTTGTTATAAAATTGAGTGTATCCAAATTTTGGATTGCCGGGGTTTAAAAATACCTTTGATTTAATTGCGTAACCTTGAGCCTCTTCAGTGTTTAAAAGTTTACAAGCGTTTTGTTCCTTTAAGATTTCTTTAGCTTTAAGAAACTTTACTACGTCAATGCTTAATCTTTTCTTATCTTCTTTATCTAGAGTTGTAATTTTAGGATTTTTAAAATTAGAAATATCCTCAAATTCAACATTAACAACATCATTTGGTTGAACGTTCTTTGTTGTTACACAAGATATTTTGTATAAATCAATCGTTCCTATTTCTCGTTTTAGATCAGTTGAGTTTTTTATTTCAACGCTTTGATTTTCATAATAAGTGTAAAGGGCTGGTACATGAAGCAAAACAACTTTACTATTTTCTTGTAGTTGTTTGGTGGTACCGTCTACCCTATCAGCCTCGTATTCCTCATTTAAGAATGGATCAGAAGTGTGACCCTCCAAAACTTTAGTGACAACAGCTAAAAACTTACCTTTGCCCTTATTTTTTACTGATTCTAGTTGTTTTTTAGCTAAGGCAATAAGAACATCAGATACCGTAGTATTTCTTTTATTAGCGATACTAGCAATATCACTTATACTCTCTGCTTTTCCGCTTATTATGCGATGATTTGTATTAGCAGACATTACTCACTAGGTCCCTCTTCTTTTTTGTTGATTTCTTCAAACAACTTGTCTCTTTCAGAATCGGAGAACCCAGTAAAATGATTGGTTTCTGTTTTCTTGAATAGGGCAGTGAGCTTAACCAACTGCTCGTTAGCTCGCTGCATTGTTTCTAAATGCTTTGATAGAACCATGCCAGCGCTCTGGTGGTTTGTTTTACCAGCTTGAATGTCTGTTAGAATCTGAGTTACAAGATAGTCTGCTTTATTTCTATCTTCTTCTATGTTTTTAATCGCCTGCTCGGCTAACTCATCTGGGTCTATCATCTAGGCTCACCATTTATCCAATCATGCTTGAACTCTCGATACCTTTTCTTGATATTGCTCAAGCTAGCTACAAGTTGTTTAGTGTTTAAACCACTAATCTCTCGTAGATATAGATAAATAGCTTTTTTGTTAAAAATCTCAATGTTATCAATGTTTGTAATTAAATCTTCTATAGCTAAAATGGTTCTTTGCTCTGTCTCTTTTAACTGCATTTGCTTCCAACCGTCTATTTCACCACACAAAGCAGTCCAAAACTCTCGGTGGGCTCTGTCGTCTTCATAATGGTTTTTTGTTACAAAGTCCTCATTATCTATCTGCTGATAAACATCGTCACATCTTACTTCTCTTTGAAGCCGCTTAGTGTTCTTCTTGACCTTCTGAATGAACCAGTTCTTGGTGATCACACTAAAATAAGAGAATGCTTTGTGTCCCTTATCAGGATCGAACTTGTCTAAAATAGTTGTGAGCCAAATCTTACACTCATCTGACATTACTTCTATGTTAGGCAAGTTATTAAATTTATATGTATAGATAATCTTATCTACCATCTCGCTAAAAGCTGGCTGTATGAGAGTTCCATAAAGGCGATCTCTCTCAAAACGATCTCTTGTGAGAGCATATTGAATTATTGCTTCTTCGTGGACTTTTGTAAAATAAAGTCTTTTAGTTCTCTTCCGTCTCTGTTTCTGTTGTTCCATTTTCTATCTCAAATAAGTTTCTGAACTTGCTAATACTATCAACGACTTCTTTAGAGTGACGGATGAGTTGACCAAGGGTTTCATCCCCATAAAACATCTCCATCTCATAAACATTGTCTAAATGCTTTGAGAATTCAACCATCTTATCTTCCATCTGTTGGACATCTACGGTCATTTGATACATTACCCTAAGTAAACCTTTAACATACCACACAGCCAATCCTAGAGCGATTGAGAGGGTAATTGTAACTATTGTTAGTGTAACGATCATTTGGTTGCCTCAGCTTTCATCTGCTTTAAGATTTCTCTGTTTTCTTCAATGTGATCAATCACATTTTCTTTAGCAGACTTTTTTTCTTCTTTCTTGCTTATTGTAACAAAGTTTGTAGGAACTTTGTAGGGCTTGCCCTGTTCACAATGAGGACATTCTGTTGGAATTGGATCTTTTATCCCCATCCACTCCCACCATTGTCTATTACAATAATCGCAGTTAAATTTATACTTCGGCACCTGATCTCCCGTAATCATCAGATAACCTTACAACATCATCTAATTCTGGAGTAGAAACTTCAAAAAGCTCTACTGGCTGATCATCAGGGGCTGTGAATCTGTGGATGGTGTTTGGAATAATTCTCCACGATTGACCCTCTTCAAGCCTCATAATATTGCTCTCAAGATCATTTGTTGATAAATCTAAAAGCAATGTTCCCTTTGAAACAAACACAGTCTCATCCTTCTTAACATGAAACTGTCTTGAAAGTCGTTGCCCTTCATTGATCCATAGTTTTTTCATAACATATTTGTCAGTATGAACTATGATTTCTTCATGTCCCCATGGCTTTTTAATTATCTTATTCATAAACAAACTCAGACTGCTGCTCATCAACCTTAAAGGTTGGTGGGTTAGTTACTGATAACTCTTCGCCATCTAGAACAAAGTCAAAATTTTTAAGAACTGGTACAATGTCTGATTGTTCTAGTAGTGACTTTTGTAGAGCCATCATTACGGCTCCTAGTGCTTGATCTGATAGTTTCATTACATTACTCCATTGTTATTTCTAAATTGAGATCTTCCAATACCCTGCTTATATTGTTTTAACTGTTTAAAACAGGAATTTATCCCACTGTTTATATCCACAGTGGTTTCCCAGCCCAGCTTTTTAAGATCTGATGTTTTTGCCCTGGTAAGTAAAACATCCCCCTTTCTTGGTGGACGCCTTTCAAACTCTACTTCTGGGAAGTGACTATGTATTATTTTAATTACTTCATTTAAAGATATATTGTCTCCCGTGCCAACATCAAAAGACTTTCCTGCAAATAGTCCATCATAATTCATAGCGAACACATTTGCCGACACTGCGTCATTAACATGCAACATGTCCCTTCTGTTCTCGCCATCACCATTTAAAAATGGCTTCTTGTCTCCTTTTATATAGTGCATCCAATTAGCTATAGCAGTAGCGTATGCAGTTTTAGCCTCCTGATCTTCTGAATAAACATTGAAATATCTTAAAGACACTGTGTCTAAGCCATAAATTTTAGACCATAGCCTACACTGCATTTCGTCATAAAGTTTTTGTAGTGCGTATGGGCTAACGGGTCCGTCACCATCTCCAACAACAGAAGAAGAGCTTGAAAAAATAACTCTTTTTGCTGCAACCGATTTTGCAAAATTTAAAACGTTTGTTGTGCATAGAATGTTATTTTTTGTTGTCTCTACGGGATTTTCAACACTATAGGCTACTCTTGGAATATATGCTAAGTGAAAAATGTATTCAGGCTTAAAATTATAATACTTCGGATGAAATGATTTCTTATCTAAACCGTGATTTAAATCGCTGTTAATGTCGTGACCATCTTGCAAATCTATACCAATTACATCATGACCCAGTTGTTTTAATTTATTATATAATTTATTTCCAATATATCCTTTATAACCAGTAACCAAACATCTACTCATGCACAACCCCCTTTTTTTAATTTTAACACAAATTAAGTTTTTTTTAATTTAAAAAGTTCTATCCAATGCCTTTCCAAGTTGCGCCATTAACAGTGTAATAATGATTAACCTCTATTTCTGGTGTATACAAGTAAGATTTTTTCTTCTTCAGTAGATCTATAGCCCAATACCTATCTTCTTTTCCAGATAAGCTTTCATCAAATGGTAGATCGATTAAGTCTTTTTTATTATAAAAACAAAAAGCATTGTGTAAAAAAGGTCGATTTTCAATGTCGGACCACATATTTGTTACCTCGCCATCAATAAAATGAGACCAAATATATCTTTTTGTAATCTTTTTACCACGATATATTGGTGTTTGGTTTCCAAATACTGCGGCAAATTTTTTTAATTTTTTCTTTACAGAGTGCAGATCCATTCTTACAATCTGAGCATGGGCAGACAATATTAAAATAGTTTCATGCTGGCAATAATTAATTGCTATATTTAATGCTTTTCCTGGTGAATAGTCATCAATTTTAATTGTTTTTATGTTTAATCTTGTATTAAACATTTTTACAATATCCATGGAATCATCTAAAGAATTATCGTCTACCACAACAACATTAGAATTAGGTAAGTGATCACAAACTGATTGAAGGGCGAATCCTATAAATTGACTCTCGTTCTTATTTCTAATAATTACACTTACCTTATCCATCAAATCTGCCTGCATAATTTTCTCTTGAGTCCTTCTCACAGCTTTGATATCCAGAGCCATGATCAATTAGCATTTCGTTTCTCAGCTTTATATAATTTGATAAATTTTTCATATCGCTTGGTAAAATTGCAAATTTATTATCTCTTCCCGGCAAATCGTTATCTGTAGTAAAGTGCTTTTCAATTACTTTAGCGCCAAACTCAATCGCGACCTTTGCCGATTCAACCCCTTGTATGTGATCGCTATACCCAATTTTTTCTGTTAATTGTTTTAATTTTAACATTTTTGGTATATTTGCTATATCCGGCTTGCATGGGTAAGAAGATACACAATGTAATAAATAAAAACTTTCATGGTTTATTTTTTCATAAACGTTCCTAATCTCATCGTAAGAAGAGGTGCCAGTAGACATAAAAACAGTTTTAAAATTTTTTAAGCAATATGCAATCAACGCTTCATTTCTAGACTCAAAACTTGGTATTTTAACCTCTTTACACCCTATTTTAACTAACATTTTAGCATCTTCTATACTAAAAACACTAGATAAAAATTTAATACCAATCAATTCACAGTATTTTTTCAACTCTAAATGTTTTTCATGTGTCAATTCAGCTTTTTCATATATTTGTCTTCTACCATCATAGTCCCAACTGCCAGATTTAAGCCTATCAACAGACCATGTTTGAAATTTTGCGTAATCAGCGCCACTGTTGTGCGCTGCCAAAATCATTTCTTTGGCTAAGTTCATATCACCACAGTGATTCCACCCTATTTCTGCAATTATCTTAACCATAGTTGATCGTTTCTCCCTAAACTACACTTATATTTAAATCCAAGTTTTTTTAAATTATTTTCGATTTTTTGGTTCAAGCCAAAGTCATCCCTATGAAGTAATTCAATTAAAATTGCCTTTGTTTCTGAAAAGAAATCCGAACACTCTAGTATATTTGGTTCAGCGCCCTCCGCATCCATTTTAACAATGTTTGGTCTTATAGTTTCATTGTTCGCGTTTTTGAAAGGAACGCTAGTTGGATTTTCTTTATTAAAGATTCCATAGGTTCCATTATTTGATTTGCCATCAGAACGCATTCCTATTGTAAACTCACCATCAGAGTCAAACAGTCCGTATTCATGTATTGTAAGTCTACCATCGTTTAATTGTTTTAGTTCTTTTAAGTTATCCGGGTGTGGCTCATATGCGTGAAGTTCACATGCAGGATAGATTTCTAAAAATGATTCAGACCAATATCCAATATTAGCACCAATATCAGCTATAATTGGATTATTTAGACTTACACAGTATTTTTCTTTTAATTGAGTTATTTGATCTAGCGCATGACCCTTGAACGTGCGCTTCATTTTTTTTGTATATAACATTTTAACACTCCCTTATCAATTCTAAATCTGATTCGTAATGAATGTCCACAGCTTCATCCTTGATACAGCCCAATCTTTTACTTACTTGACCAGAATATAAATAATCATACTTAAATATCCGAACGGAACCACTACGCTTATAACTTGGATTCACAGTAATCAAATCATCGTATTTGTTTTCAATCATATAATCAATACACTCATCAAGAGTATGTGATCTATTTGGATTATCGGGTTGAAGACCTACTACAAGGTCGTATTTGCCAAGTACCGCTCTTACAACATTCAAGTAAACATCAACAACTTCAGTTTCACCGCATAAAGACAATTGTCTTTTATGAAATTTTATATTATTTTGTTCGCATAAACTCTTGACGATATCACTTTCAGAAGAAACGATCACATCCACATCGTATTTGCTATTTTTTGCATATTCAACTGAATGTATTAACATCGGTCTTCCATTTAGTTCTCTAATGTTTTTCCTTGATAGCCTTTTTGAGTCTAATTTTGCTGGTATGATTGCTAATATTTTCATTAATTACCTCCTTCCTTGCATATGTATAAATTTGCCCCAAACAATTCTGGATCTTCTACTTTTGACTGGTGTAGGATCTCTCGTTTAAACTCTAAATTTTCTTTTTTCATAATTTCTTCTAATTTTTGATGAGAAATAAACTTTCCACCTTTTCCGTTGGGAGTGTTTATTTTTGAAAAATTATGTTCTTGTTTGTTTTTTGCAATCTTTAAACCATGCTGTTCGTGGTATTTATAGTATTTTTTTGATGATTTCCACCTTTCCTGTTCAGAAGAATAATCCGGTATCATCCAGTCTATTATTAATAACTCACCCTCATTTGCTAGCAAATTTTTAATTATCTTAAACGATTCTATCTTTTGATGATCTGTACAATGGTGCAAAAACCATCGATGAAAAACAAAGTCTGCCTTTATCTTAATTTTTTCTATATTTTTAAAAAAATCGCCAGAGTACTCTTCATAAAAATTAAAAGATTTTTTAAAATTATTTGATATTTTACCGCGTTTTATTTCAAAGTCAAAAACAAATAAATTTATTTTTTCTTTAATTTTTTCACTTAAATTTTTTATTTCTTTGCAATCTGGTGAGCCAATCACCAACATTGTAATCTGATCTCTATTTTCTATAAATTCTTGAATTTTTTTTGTAATTGCCTCTCTTTGTTCAAGATCAAAGGCTGATTCATATATATGCATTTTATAATTTTCCTATCGACCATTTATAAGCTTTTGTCTGACCTTCAACAGTCATGCCTCCAACGTGAGGTGTTACTATTATGTTTTCGCCCTCGTTCATTGCAGCTATAATTGGAGATTGCTTTAAAGACCCAAATTCATCTTGTACTACATCTGTGGCATAACCAGTTAATTTGTTATTAGCTAAAGCAGAAACAATGTCTTCCTCCCTTACCACCTCGCCTCTTGAAGTATTAACTAAATAAAGTTCTTTAGTGGCAAGATTTAACAAATCCTTATTAATCATATGTCTTGTTTCATTCGTCACATGAACGTGAAGAGAAACAACATCACAATTTAAAAATATTTCCTCTAACGTATTTGTCCCCTCTGGTTTGTATGGATCGCAGATATAGACCTCTGCTTCAAATGCTTGACAAAATTTATGCATCATTTTACCGAGGCGACCATAGCCAACAATTCCTATTTTTAAATCTTTAACCTGCCTACCCATAAACTGGGTGTAGTCCCACTGATATTTTGAAACATGGGATTGGCTTGAAGGAATTTTTCTTAAAAGTGAAACCATTAAACCAAAAGCTAGTTCGGATGTAGAAGGTAGTTGATTAATAAGTTTGTAATCATTTTTAAGACATTGTATTTTAATTCTTTTTGATTTACAATACTCTAAATCAATATGATTTAGCCCAGTTGAACAAGTATTAATTATCTTTACAGAAGTTCCGTCTAATATTTCTTTATCAATTAAGTAGAGTTGCTGATTAGGGTTACACACTATTACATCTATATTGTTGCGTAGTAATATCTGTCTTATCTCTGCTTTTTTATGCCCCTCGTAATAGAATGTTTCTCCTTTAGAGGAGAGAAGTTCGGCTACGCCATTTAAATGTTTTACGGGGGTTATACACAGAATTTTCATCTACTAATGACCATTTAAAATTTGTTTAACTGCTTCAAATATATTAAAGATTGATATCTCTTTTAAAATAAAATTTTTTAAAATAAAATTAGAACACAAATCTTTATTTATATTATACGCCCCTTTTATGATTTGTTCACAATTATCTACATGAATGTTCATTTCTTCGTCAGGAAATTCAATATATTCTGGTAAATAAGATAATTTTTTATAGTATTTTTGTTTTTTAAAGTTTGTCGAATAAGAAACCGAGTTTGTGAAGAAAGTTTCCCAAGCTATGCTACTACCCGCCATGTTGTAAATTTTATCAACATGTTTAACTGCTGCAAAATGATCCTGACTTTCAACAATTTTAATTGTCGGGAACATGTCTGCAATATATTGGTATTGTGGTTTATTAGTATACTTTCTCTTGTAAATGCCGCTGTATGGAATCTCATTATCGTAAAATATGTAATCGTGAGGGTAGGTTTTAAGAAGTAGCTCAATGTTATTTTTCTCACACAATCTAACCATGGTTTCTAAAGAATTCATACTTTCATTAAATTGTTTAGTGTGGCTCGCAGGATTGCTAGGAGCTAGCAATATTCTTTTTTCATATTTTAAATCGTATTTTTCATTAAATTGTTGACGATTCAACACCTTTTCGATAGCGTGTGTTTCATACTCTTCTAAATATTTGTCATAATGTGGCGAGCCGGTGATAAAAATTGTTTTTTCATCGTAACCCATTTTTATCATCCACTTTTTCCAGATAGGTCCTTTGACAAAAAAATAATCAGCAAATTGGACTGCATCTGTTAATATGTCGGCTCCCCCAATATCCCATACTGCGATGGGACACTCGGTCAAACTTCTAAATTTTTTTGACTTAAATGGAAATCTTGTTTTTGGAGCGATACGAGAGCTTGTTATTATGAGAGAATAGTTTAAAGAAACATTATAAAGATCATCCCAATTTTTGATTTTTTTTAAATTACTTAAATTTTTAAATTTTTTTGTATCAAAATTAAACTTTTCACTAGAATTAAAGACTTTGTTTAATCTTATATCAGATTCAAACATTAAAAAATCTACGCTATAATGATTTTTTAAAAAGTTATATAGAGGTATGCCATCATAAGGCGTGCTACTCCAAAAACAGTCTCCTAAAAAAATTGCTATCTTTTTTCTTCCAACCACTCTTCCACCCTGTTCTTCCATTTTATCACAATAGGATCACTAGAAAATACTCTTGTAGATGATCGACCTACATGTGTAAATATTGGCACCCCATTTAACTGGTGTTCTTCGCCTCTCATCCCTTCTTTCATAAACAGCATATTCTCTCTTCCATGGTCACATCTAGGGCTGATCAGTGGCAATGATATACCATCGTAGCCCGCGCTTTTTATCTTTAGCGGCAATTGCCACGCAGTATCTAAATGTATTTTGTCTCCGACTTTTCTTCCAAAAAGTTTTGCATTTTTTTCTGTCAAGATTATATCAACTAATTTTGGCTTAAAAGAAACATTTAAGGTTTTTAAAATTTTAGTTTTAAATAAAACCATAATCGTGAAAGGAAAATTATAATAATGGTGATGATTGTTTTCTGTTGCGGCTCCGATGATAATTTTTTTATCATCAAGCTCATTTATTAGTTTAACATCCCAATCTTTTTCTAAAAATGCAACGTCACAATCAACAATCATTCCATATTCAGAACTCATTTGTTCTAGTATTTTATCTAAGCAATATCCATGACCCATAGATCCATGCTCATTTGATAGAGCATCTATAATCTTTATGTTAAAAACATCTTTGTATTTTAAAAGAGATTCTCTATTGACGTTCGGCTTATTTATTCCCAAAATAAACTCTATTCTTTTTTTATCGCTTACAGTGTTTTCTATTGTTTTCATTAAAAAATTAACATATAATTCACAATTTGAACCACAGGCTACACCTATTTGTATTTTACTCATAACAAATTTCTTATAAAAAGTTTAAATCGGTACATTCTTCAGGGTGTTTTAAGAAGTCCAACATTTTATTTGGCTCTGAAAGTTTGCAACACATTTGGCATCTATTTTTGTAATCCAGAGATCTAACATACCGTATGGCTTCTCTTCTTTGTTCTGAACCCCATATTTGCTCTAGTGTTGATTCATAAATATTTCCAAAAGATAAATTTTTGTCAAGAGGGTGGTAGGTGCAAACTTTGACTTCTCCTGTCGCGTCTAATATTGGTTCAAAAAAATGCCCTTCACAACTCCTAAATGAAAAAGCTGTCCCACTTTTTAAATCGTATCGCTTATCATCACTCAAATTAATTTTTTCTCTCTGTTTGCTATCGAGAGCGTCTAAATATTTCCATACTTCAAGATTAATCTCAGCGGTGCCAGTTTTCTTGTAAGATGTTTCAGCATCTTTGTAGTACCTTGGCAAAATTGGTCTAAATTGTAAATAAGAAATTTCATCAGAGTTATTAACCCAGTCAACTAAATCTTTTGCATGTTGTAAAGTGATATTTGGTCCAACATTGCAATTAATACCAACTCTAACTTTTCTATTTTCATATTGCTTAAAATCTTCTAGATTTCTTTTGATAATTTTTACACCGTCAACACCTTTCCACTGTTTGTACTTTTTCTCATCTAAAGTGTCTAAAGAAATTCTTATCCACTCAAAATTTTCTGCTATGAGTTTGTTGTATCTTTTTTTATAAACACCGTTTGTCATCATGCCAAGTTGTAGACCCAAACTCTTAGCATAAAGTACAGCTTCCTCAAAATGTGGGTAATATGTTGGCTCGCCTTGACCTGCATATGTTATTGCCTTTCCTCCCATGTCAGAAAAGCTTTTCAGAAATCTTTTTAAAACATCTATTTCTAGATGTTCGCCGTGTTGATTGTCTCGCCCATTCTCCGTAATACACCAAAAACAAGCCATATTACATTTGTTAGTTAAGCCAACCTCCATGAATATTGGACTATCAGTATCATCTTTTGTTAAATACTGGTTTAATTTTGTATGATGAAGCAACAACTTTGCATTTGTTGCAAATGGGTTCTTTCCAGAAAACCTTGTATAGTTATCATTCATTATATTCCTCTTTCAAATTATTAACAATGTTTTCAATACATTTGTCTAAGCCCCAGGAGGGGCGCCAACCCATGTTTGTTAATTTTTCACTAGATAGGCTGTATCTTTTATCGTGTCCCGGTCTAGCCAAATGAAAATCAACAAACTCAACAGCATCGGCTGGCATGTCTTGACCTGTTGTAAAAAAATAAATCATTTTTGCCAAAGAATAAACATCCCTCTCTTCCCCTGCAATGTGATATATTTCTTTTGGGTTGGCTTCTTTTAATAAAAATAAAACGGCGCTGGCGACATCCTTGGCGTATATCCAATGTCTTGAAGCAACATCCTCTGGTGAGGTGCCATGAAGGACTATCTTTTTCTCCTCTTTTATGCTTTTAAATGTTTTTGGAATAAATTTTTTGAAACTCTCGCGCTCGCCAAGAACATTCATGCAGCGAATAACAAAAATTGGCATATTAAAAGAGTGTGCAAACGAGTAAGCCAACAACTCTGCGGCGCCTTTTGTTGCGGCGTATGGATTAGACGGCTTTCGTAAATCATTTTCTTTAAAATAAACTCCTTCTGGGGCGGCACCCATTACTTCATCACTAGAAAATACACACACTTTTGCTTTAGGATGATTTCTTTTAAGCCACTCTAAAAGATGTGCAGTACCCAATGTATTAGAATTTACAAATGATATACAATCCTCCAAGCTGTCATCGACATATGTTTCCGAAGCCATGTGTACAACATAATCTAAACAGCCGACATCTAAATCTATTTTTTGTGATAAATCTACTTGCACACAATTAATTCTGCTTGAAGTTGGAATCCTCTTTGTGTTTTTTCTATAAAGCGCGACGACGTTCCAGTCTGTCACATCTAAAATGTGTTGTAAAAAATGATGACCTATAAATCCGCCGCCGCCGGTTACTAATAATCTTTTAGCCATTTTTTATTCCTTTGATAAAGATATACAGTTGTGGCATATCTTCCCACAATGCTATTATATTATAATTTATTTTAAAGAACTTTTTAATATAATTTAAAATTAAGACCTCGGGTGTTTCTTGATATATTGCTTCTTTGACATCATTATAACCAAACTTCTCCACTCTCTTAGAAAATAATTTAAACTGTTCGTTCTCTAAAAACGAATCATCCCACACGGTAGACCACAAATAATTATCACTTTCATAAGCACACTCATGCTCTTCATTTTTTAGCCACCCGATTTTATAATCTTTGAATCTCCAATGATCACCCAAGCCCCAGTCAACATATAACTTACCACCGTCATTCAGACTGTTATAACAACGAACAATAAAATCGTCTGGGTTTTTAGAAAAATAAGCACACCTTAAACATATAATAGTGTCATATTTTTTTGGAAGTTCCCATTCACTATTTATGTTCCAGTTTCCCAATTGAAGATCGTACAAATCCCCGTTGAACCATTTGTTATTAGTAAACCCGAGGAGCGCGGTTGATCCAGACGGTTTAATATTTTGATTATAAAAATTAAATATATGTGGATCACTTCTTCCCATAGTTATATAACGCCTTCCATAAACGTAAATTCTATTTCTTTGTCTTGCTCTTGTAAAAATTTTATTAATTCATCTGCTCTTTTAGTAGACAAGTGGTTTCTATCCCATTCACACGCATGATAAACTATCTCTGTCTTATCAAATAATTTTAGTTCTTTAAATGGCGGGTTTACATTATAGTATACAACGCTCTTAAATGCCTCGTCAGCACCTTGGTAAGTTTTTTTAGCATATTCGTCTGGGGATAGTGCAAGGATCTCTATACCGGCGTCATGGGCTGCTTTAATAGAGTCTGGTGACATTCTCCAAGCGGGGGGTCTAAATATTTTCTTAAAGTCACCTTCTAAGCCTGATTTGTTGACTATATCAAACATACTGTTATATTTTTCGATAGCTTCATTATATGATAGGTTTTCAAACTCATCATTGTTGCTTTTGTGCGGAATTCCATGATATAGTCCGTGATAGCAAAGTTCAAAATTTTTTTTAGGCAAACTCTTTAAATATTTACAAAATTTTTCATATTTATAAATTGTTAGTGGGTAAGGAGTGCTAGTTTTCATGCCAGAGGAAGGCATTGTTCTCCAATAAGCCATAGGTATAAACAAGCTAAATTTTATATCTGGATATATATTTATAATTCTCTTACACTCCTCTACTACCTTGATAGAAGATTTTGGGTGTGGGGAAACATCATCTATACTTATGTTAACCTTTTTTCTCACAACATCCTCTTTATTATCCCAATGTACTCTTCAATTGTATTGTTTGCTGTCTCACAATATTTTAATACTTTTTCTTTTTCGTAGGCAAAATTACTATCTACCTGTTGTATTTTTTTAATTAAATCATCAAGTTTTTTATATTCAATACCGTAATCTTTACAATATTCATTAATTGAGCCGCCATTTTCTCTATACAATATAGGTAATCCAGCAGCCATAGCTTCTAAAACATGATTTGCCCCTGCCTCTTCCTCCGAGGCTGTAAGATATATATCATATTTTGGCAGCATTCTATTGAGGTCGCTAACTCCAACCGGGCTTATCACACTTATCCCATCACTAGTAAAGTGTTGTGAATATCTGCCTATGTAGGTAAATTTTACATTTTTATCATTTATTATTAAGCCATCTTTTATTTTCTTTCCAAACTTTTCATAGACTTCAAACCCCTTTTTTCTATTGTCTGACCAATGATGTGTTACTATATTAATGACATCTTTATTTCTACCGGGGACATCATCTCTATTCTCATAAAATTGCGCCAGTGGTCTATTTGGTATTATCTGATAGTTTGAATTAGAGTGTTCTATCATATCTCTAGCCCACTTAGATGGAAATATGAAAAAGTCTGTAGTTTTAAATTTGACAATTTGTTTTAGTATCGCCGTTAATTGTGGCTTCGAATGAGTGCCAACGTCGCCCACCCGCTGTATTATCTTACAGTTGTGATTGATTTTTTTGTAATTAATGAAATTTTGATACCAAATTCCATTTTGGTTTGGTCTTGGATCATAACAAAAGATAATATCTATATCATTTTCAAGTTCATATACTAATTTGTACCCCTCGTCAACTATTCTTTGTTCTAGCAAAGTAAGAGTTTTATTGCCACCGCCATAGGGTCCTTTAACTGATTTTCTATTAAGATAAATTTTTGCCATTATAATTTTAATACACTGTTGTTGTTAGCTGCCTGTTTCATTCCGTTCATTGTTAAGTTATCTAGGTACGCATTCTTTGCAGAATAAAGTTTTCCTACACTAGCATCCTTAATCAAATATGCAATTGCCGTCTGCTGATCATTAAAATTCAAATGGTGATATTTATTTTTCCATTTGAGCTTCCCTAAAGATAGAGAAATTGTTGTATCGTTTTTCGCCTCTCTTCTGACTTTCTCACACACAACGTTACGTTCAGAGTCGCAATATCTTACCTCAAAAAGCTCATAATCGTTATCCATTTCTTGTGATCTGCCAGAAATTATTGAACCGTCTGATGAGTACGCCCTTAGCATCTGGAATGGTTTCAATTTTGTTGTTTTGCAAGAATAGGAAAAATTATAAGTTAAGAAAGAGCCATTTTCCAAGGTTGCGTTACCATGCATCCACGCGTAATTTTGAAAACTTTTTTCACCATTTTTATTAATATATCCTTTTTCATTCTCCACATTTTGAAGGTGACCCTTAAAAGTTTTTGGTATTTGATGTTGACAGTATTTTCTTAGTTGAGCGATTGCATGATACTCAAAAGATCTACCGTCATTAAACACCCAATAAGGTCTAGAAATCATTTTGGACTCGTACACATTCTCTTTGAATTGTTCAACTGGTAAATAAATCCACTGTTCTAGTACGCCAACATTATTTTTCTGCAACCATCTCTGATCGACAACAGGAGTTTCTAACAGTAAAGGACAATCAATCTCTATATCGGATAACACGCTGTAATTTATACTTGGAGGTAAGAAACATAAACACAAATCTATCTCTAAATCCTCAAAATCAACAATATCCTCAACTAGCACATAGCCTTTTTGCCCTTTCAAAGATTCTACTTTCTGTTTAGTACGATTCCAAACAAACATAGAACACTGCATTTTTTCCAATATTGGCTTATAGACGTTAAAAAATCTTTTGCCTGCTCCAACTATTCCCACTTTCATTTAAATTTCCTCAAACATTTGCATTGTCTTCATATGCAACTTACTATCACTATGGTCATCCAAAATTTGTTTTTTACTTAAAAACGAATATATTAGACGTATAGATTTATTATTTTTAGCCTCTGGGCAGACCGAGTGTAAACCATTAGTATCAAACAATATAGCCTTATCTTTATTTGATTTTACCTTCTTACTTTCTAATATTTTAAAAAGCCCTCTATCATACAAGTTATTAGGAAAAAGAATTCTATTTGACCCACACAAATATAAAAGCCTGTCTTGTTTTTCTTTATTTAACTCTGGATAGTAAATTAATTTAACGCCATGTGGGCTTTTTCCGTGTAATTCTCCACTCTCATCATAGTACGTGTCCCTATGCCAATCCATATAGCTATTAGTGTTTTCAACCACTCTAATTTGTATATGAAATAATGAATAATTTTTTAGTGTGGTTTCCTCTATAATTTTTTTAATATTGTGTTGTCTGAGCGACTCAATAAAAATCTTATCATACGACAAAACATCTGGTCTTAAATCATAACTGCCAAGATATTTTGATTCTAAGTTATAACCGTGTTTTAAATCGTTTTTTAAAATTTTAGTTAAAACTTGATCTAATTTTTTTCCACCAAAATTAACCTGACAGAGACCATCTTTATAAAATTGTTTATACATTTTGCAACTTAAAACTTGTTTTAAAAAAATCAATGAACGGCTTGAAACCAGAGGGAACTAAATATTTTTGAACGTTTTCATACGCTAATTCGACATTTGGCTTTCCAATTTCTATAGCTGGATCGTATATGCTCTCTGGTGCCAGAATAACAGAGGCAATTCCCACATCAGTAGAAATTATTGGAGTTTTGTTGGCAGCACACTCTACAATTGATTGTGGTCCACCCTCGGTTCTAGCTGAAACGACATACAAGTCTAAACAGTTATATAAATCATTAACAACCGATAAATCAGGTCTCTCAAAATACTGATATTTTATTCCTGCTTTTTCTAACCTGCCAATAACATATTGTCTTCGCCAACCGGCTAACAAAACTTGTAAATCGCCCACTTGATTGTTCATTTTTTCTACGATATCACAGAATAAGTCTGGTCCTTTTTCTAGTTTTGGAGATTTTAAATCATAGCCCTCTGTGTCTCTTTGAAAAGAACCTACTAAAAATGCATCTTGAGAAATACTATATTTTTGTCTAAGCTCCTGCTTTGGCGAACTAAACCAATTTTTTGAATTAACCCAAAATGGCTGTTTAAAAATTGGTTTTTTAGTAATTTTTTTCAAAAAATCTTCGGTCTGTTTACAAGTAACATGATAAAAATCAACTATTTTATCTCTAATTAAAAACTCTCTTAACGAATCTTTTGTGAATTTTTGTGGAGTAATGTGATGTATTGTTACAACAACTTTTTTTGTTTTTAAAATCTCTGGTGGCACCAGCCTCCAATTAGACGGACTAAAAACCCAGATAACTTCTGCATCGGTGTAACTTTTTGCATAACCGGCGTGTTCTTGCCACTCACCTACAAGTCTATCACATATCCAGTTTTCATTAGCTACTACGGTAAATATTTTCATTTAATAAACTCAATGTATTTTTTAGCTACTTCTCTTATATCGTAACATGAATCATACTTATTTTTAATTTTCTTTGAAAAGTCTAGTGTAGGTGGTTCATACAGCCTTGTTGGCTTAAAATCCCAATTATCTTCAACAACTGTCGCGTCTAGACCTGCGACTTCTTGAGTACCACCAGCAGAACAACAAATAATTTGACTGCCGCAGGCTCTAGCATCTACAACAACATTGGGGCAATTGTCAAGCCAGCCAAGATGTATAAAGTACTTGCTTTTTTTATAAACGGATAACAGTTTTTCATAATTCAATTCCCCAACATAAAAAATGTTTGGATCCTTATAAAAGTAATCTGGTTTACCGGCAATCACCAAGCAGTCATTTTGACCCTTGTGCTCTAAAAAATACTCTATGTTGTCTTTTAGTCTTTTATGTGGTCTCCAAGTAGCAGCGCAAGACCAAACTGTTTCATAACGATCAATTATGTTATTTTTTATCGGTTCTATCTTTTCTATTAAATCTAGATTGGCGCCGTTGTGTATAATTATTGTATTTGGATGTGGTCCAAAAAAAGATGTAACTAATTTTTTACTGAAGTTTGATTGAAATATTATTCCTTGAGCTTTTTGATAAGTTTTCAAAATATTTGAATTTTGCATATCATAGTTGAACTGAGTATTGAAATAAATGCCATCTAACCTTTGATAGAGGTTTTTACCCGCCAAGTTTGAATGATCCTCTATAAAGCACAATGCGCTGTCATAATCTTTAGATGCAAAAGAATGCCCTTGAATTTGAAACTCCTTTACTAGCTTTTGAGCAAAGGAGTTTGGTCCAGAATTGCTATTTAAATTTACATTTTCTAATCTAATCTTCAAAGTCTGCCCTTTCATACTTTTTTTGCTTTCGTATTCTAAGCATTGTTTCATATTGTTGTTTTTGTTTTTGTTTATCGACGTTTATAGCGTTTGCTCTATTGTACACATGTAGAACTTCTGGAATGTATTTTGCTCTTTCCCTTGCCATCTCTAACATGGGTAACATCATAGCCTGATCGTAGGCAGTTTTATAATATTCTCCGTCGTCATCTATAAGATCTTGTTGGTCAATTTTGTCCCAAAGTTTTTTCTTAAAAGTTCTTAGATGAGATGCTCGCCAATCATCCTCTCTGTATAAATTGTTCTCCACCACATCTTGCGGGTAGTCAGAAGGCTCTACACCCATATCTCCAAATGGATAATACATGTAACTTCCATAGGTCATCCAGCAATCTTGCTTTTGATAAACTGTATTTAGATAACTTAAGACATCTGGTGATGACAGCCAATCGTCCGCATCTAGAACGATTATAACATCTTCTTTGTCAATGTTTAATGTCTTTATGGCACTTGATATACCTTTTAAAGCGTAACTTTTTTCTTTATTAACAATTTTTTCAAAATTAGTAAAACCACAATCATCTGGTGTTAGTGAATCATATATTTCAACCGTGTCGTCGGTTGAAACATCATCAATGTACGTTACGGAATAATTTTTATAGTCCTGTCGTTTTATAGATGTCACGCATTTTTGAATCCAATCAGAAACGTTGTATCCCGGTATTATAAAATGAAATCTTGTTTTTTCAGATAGGCGATTATGAGTTATCTCCTGCTTTAAGCATTTATCGTAAAATAAATTCTTTTGTTGTTCAACATAATTTAAAATACTAGAACTGTCGTTAAACCAAGGCTCATCTTTGTGTTGAACATTATCATTTAATATAACATCGCAACCAAGAAGTTTTGCTTCTATTACTATTCTCGGACAAGTATCATATCCGTTTGGTAAAAATATTAAACCTTTAGATTCTGATAATTTTTTTAGCAGATCTTTGTGTTGTAAGCCGCCCACTAATTCATATTTTAATTTATTTTTCTCAGCGTACTCAACACAATTTTTTGTTCCCTTGACCCAAGAATCAGAATTTAAAATTAAATACTTATCATTTTTACTTGTTGAGTTTTTTAAAAAAGAGCGTATCTGGTTTAAACTTTTCTTGCTAAATGAAGAGCTTAAAACATGTGATGATTTATGTTTTTTTAATATTGGATAAATGTTCTCATATTCATTTTTTTGTCCGCTAGACATAAAAAATAAATTTTTTGATTTTGCTAGAAATATTGCTATTAATTTTCCCCTGTGTGATTTTTCACATTCACACTTTTCACCAGAGCTTTCATGCTTACTCTTTAGTCTATACTTACAGTATTTATAATCGTATTCGACAACACTGTAGTCTAATATCGTTGTCGCTACTTTTAGCAGGCATTTTTTATTGACATATTCAAAATTAAAAAATATCCACTTTTTATCTTTATATTTTTCAATAATTTCTTCAGTTAAAGCTGGTGAATTTATTTTTTTATAATTATTAAAACCGGCTTCAAGTAGAGCATCAGAGGTCAATTCGGCGCCGCCTAAAAACTGATTTGAAAAAGCATCAGCTACTACAATAATCATAGCTCTAGTTGATTAAATAGATCGTCAATTTCTGACTGTATTTCTAATTCTTCGCCATATAGTGATTGTACAAAAGAGTCGTATTTTTTATCCTCTTCAAACTCTTGCTCCAACCATTCCTTCAATCGCTTTGCTTCGCCCTGTAATAGCCCATAGTTCTTTACAGCTTCGCGCATAGCTATCTTACAGCTAGATTCGTTTGGATAAGCCCACTGCATGTCAGGCTCAATTACACCCTTCCAAAGAACTTCTTTTTGAACTGGCTTGAGTTCGTGATTAACCCTACTGAAATGGGCTCTGAGCTTCTCTACACCCTTCTTATCCTTCTTAGGGGCATAGAGGAAGTCCTTTTGCCCTCCGAAGTCATGGGTGATTACAGGAAGCCCTGAGTAAGCTGCTTCAAATAGAGGCAAACCATAGCCTTCTCCATGACCAAAGTTGACCATTGCTTTAATCTTTGGATGAACATAAAGCGAGTGTAGCTCTTGCTCGTTCATGTAACCATGAAGGAAATAAACCTTACACTTTCTATCTGGGAAGTTGTCCAAAACAGACTTGAGAGCTTTCTCTAAGAAGTCTTTGTCTATTTGACTATTGCCCTTCGCAAAAGTTTTAACTACTAAACCAACATTTGAATTATCTTTGAATTCCTCACAAAACCAGCCAATTGTGTTAGCTAAGTTCTTTCGTGGTCCCCACTGTGAGATAGCAAGGAAGTTGAAGTCTGTTTCTAGTTGAAGATCTAGCTCTTTTGTCTCGACTTTCTTGACAGGATAGTGAACTACTTCAATTGGCTTATCTAGAACAAAGTCTAGTTCATTTCCATTTTGATCTTGAGCCTTGATTGGAACCTGTAGTCCTGCCTTAGCATGTTCTGAGATAACAAGAATCTTGTCGGCAAACTGGTGACATTTGCCAATCCATTCCTGACAAGCTTTATCTGTTTCAATTCCTGCTGTGTAAAGAATGTTTTGTGGAGCCATTCTTTGTAGCTCATTTGGAATCGTTACCTGAAGAGAAATGTCAAAGATGGGCATTTGTGGATTTTGCTTTTGTTGTTCCAGCAAAGGTTTGGCTTTGATGATTAGCTCATCTAGCCATCTCCTCTCTTCGCTGTCTTCAAAAATCCAGTTAGTACCGCCCCAAGGAATGTTAAGGAGATAGATGTCAAATAAATCTTCTCTAGATCTTAAAGCCCTAAGAGCAAAACGGCATTGTTCGCCATAACCAGTTTGTGATAGGGCTGGTCCCCTTACTAAAATCTTCTTTTTCATGCTACTTCTTTTAATGTCCAATTTTGTTTTCTGTTACGAGTTTCCCAAGATCCATGTTCTTCATGAACCTTTGTAAAAATCTCGTCCCATGTCTTAATAAAGTTTTCAAAGTTGTAGTTAGTTTCTACATGTTGACGACCCTTCAGACCAAGCTGTTTTCTTTCCTCGGGAGTCTTGTTAAACATCTCTAGGAGAGCCTCTACAACCTGTTCCTTTGCGAGTCTGTCCTCATAGATGAAAGGAACCTCTTGTGAGCCTACAATGGTCTTACTGGTTGGTTCTAAACCGACCCCAAACCACTCTTCGCCATCTGTAACTTGCTCTTGTAAGCCACCTGTCATGTTGACTATGATTGGAGTTCCACAGGATAAGGACTCTAGAGTTCCAAGTCCAAAACCCTCAGCATCTGAAATGTTTATAGTAACATCAACCATGTTATACATGGCTGCTAAGTTCTCAGGATGCAGCTTTTCTCTTGAGAAAAGTACTTGTCCGTCGTTCAATCCAATGTCTTCAATTAAAGCCTCTAGATTGGATCCTGCTTGGTCCCTAGGATTAGTATGCATTAATAGAACAGCCTTATCATGACCAACTCTATCTAAGAAGTCCTTAAACCAAAGAATTAAAGTAGCTCCCATCTTTCTGCGAGCATTTCTGTTATTCCAAAAGACAATAAACTTGTCTTTGTTTTCTTTAAAGTTATCTGCTCTAAGCTGTTCTAGGAAATCATCCTCTAAAGGTTTAAAAATATCTAAATTAACAGCATGTGGAACATACTGCCTGTCTACATCTGGTGAGACATTTGCTACAATATCATCTGTAACCTTTGATATTGTAGCGATAAAGTCATTACTATCGTAATTTGGTTTATTATAAGTTGGATAAGGATAGTTATCCCATACATGGTAGTAGACCATTGGGACATTATGGCGAATCTCTTCTTCAATCTGCCATAGCCAGCCCCAAAAACGAGGATCTGTCATGAACCAAACAATATCTGGCTTTTCTGACCATAGCATAGCTCTAACAGATTCTTGTGTTCCATAACCATCTGTAGGGATAATAATCCAATCATCACCAAACTCTTCTGTTTTGATTGGACGATAATCTTCATGCCTGATCAAACCACCAAAAGAAATAAACTGGTACTTACCAGTTCTGAGCATTCCCTCAATGATATATTTTGTCTGTGTTCCAACACCAGATGGTGTAAGTGGATGATCGCTTAATGTAAATATCTTTATCTTTTTATCACTCATGTACAATGTTCCGTTTTAAAAAATGGGCAAGTTCCATACATTTTATGACAACTTAGCCGATTTTTTAAGTGTCTTTCGTTAGAAATATTATACAAGGCATCTGTCAAAAGTTTAACAGCATTTTTAGTTTTTTTATCACCACTTGTGACCCTAAAGATCTCAACCTTTTTTCCTTTCTTTGCTGTTCGCTTGAGTAGTCCAAAGTGAGTCTCAATCATTGATGGGTCAACACTGTATTTTTCAGCAAAGAACTTTTTGTAAAAAGTAAGCTGATAAGTGGTAATCTTTTCTGCTTTTCTACGGGCATCCCAGCCCCAAGAGCAAGTCTTCCAGTCTAGAATGTGGTACTTGCCGTCTGGAGTCTTAACGATAAGGTCAACATAGCCCTTAAAGTCATACTCTTTATTAGGGAACTCAATGATTCGCTCAAAGAGTTGCTCCTCAACTTGGTGAACTTCATACTCACCAAAATAGTCTTTTAAGGCATCGGTGACTTCTACTACGATCTCCTTGCCTTGATTCATAAATTGATCTATTGTTTTTTGCTCTACATCTTCTAATTTTGTGAGTTCTTCTTTGAATCGGCTTTCAAAGAGTGTAGCTGGATCGCTAACTTGGTGATCCATTGGTGCAATTTCCTCGCACACAGAGTGAACAGCCGTTCCAAAGGTCGTAAAAATAGAATCAGTAAGCGGATTAAGTTTATCTTCATTTACTAATTTCCTGTAGTGTGGACACATGGTCCAGTTTTTAAGTTCTGAATAAGAAATATGTGGCATAACATCCTCAAAAAAATTGTCTGAGTTTATTATACAACACTGGGCTCATCCTGTAAAGCATTTGTTGCTCGCCCTTCAGCCAGTTCTCAAAACCTGCTGCAAAGTATTCTCTTAAAGATGTTGCGGCATAAGGGTTTGTAAATATGCCTGAGCAATACTTCCAAAGTTTATCGTAGCCTATTGTGTTTGCTAAATAATCATCCAACTCTTTTGAGTAGTTTATTTGATTAAAGTCAAAAGGAGGCGGTCTTCCACCTTCGTACATTGATATCACATTCTTAAGTTGATTTCTTTTATTTTTAAATTCTTTTGCTAGGAATCCGTCCTCATAGATTTGCCCATAGTAGGGCTTCTCAAATGAGTGGGCTAATTCGTGAAAGAAGTTCATTAGAATGTCTTCGACAAAATCAACATTGTTAGATAAATAAATTGTACCGTCCTTGTAGTAAGACTTATAATTTTCTTTATCCAGCTTTGGATAGTTTCCAAGTTTTATTTTATTTACATGGTTGAGAGCTTTTGGAGAAAGTGTTTCTTTAAGTTTATTAATGAAAAATTTTAAATCCATTGAATTAAATTTACCTTTGTCCTCAATGATAAACTCAACTCCAAGAACACCTTTGTGAGCATTCTTGTCGTGGCTTTCAGTAATAAACTCTCTCAAACCCATCACAATACCTTAGCTGCTAGTGTAGCTACCTTTGATCTTTCACCCTTCTGTAGTGAAATGTGACCTGCTAGATCATAATGTTTAAATTTTTCTACAGCATAAGATAAGCCATTGCTAGTAGCATCCAAGTAAACAGTGTCAATCTGCTCGATGTCACCTGTAAGAACAATCTTTGTGTTCTCACCAACACGAGTAATGATTGTTTTTAATTCGTGAACTGACAGGTTCTGCGCCTCATCAATGATAATAAAGGCATTTGCGATAGAACGACCACGAATGTAGGTTAGAGCTTCGATCTCGATGATACCTCTTTCAGCATACATTTCAAGGGCTACTTTATCATTTCCCATCAAGAACTTCAAGTTGTCTTGAACTGGAGCTAGCCATGGAGCCATCTTCTCTTCCATTGTACCTGGAAGGAATCCAATATCTCTACCCATAGGCATGATTGGTCTGGACACTACAAGTTTGTTGTAGATTGGCTCATATGATCCCTCGTCTAGAACTTGTTCCAATCCAGCAGCCACAGCCAGTAGAGTTTTACCGCAACCAGCGGCACCAATGAGGGATACAATAGGAACATTTGGATCCAACAATAAATCGATGGCAAAAGATTGTTCTTTATTTCTTGCGGTGATTTCCCAGACTCCATGTTTGTGGGTTCCTGCTTTGATGAGCGGTTTGTTATAAGCTAAGAATCTAGCCAAGGCTGTTTTCTTCTCATTAGAATTAGATATCAGCATAACAAACTGATTAGGCAAAAGTAATTTATCTTCCTTATCAATAAAGATTTTTTCGCCAGCATAAAAATGATCAATTGTTTGATCATCTACTAAATGCCTCTCAAAGCCCGTGTAAAGCTCGCTACGATCACTAACGACTTGGTTTATGTCGTAGCCCTCACAAGGGATTCCAAGGGCATCACAGCGGACTCTGAGGTTAATATCGCGGGAAACGACAACTACCCTTCTACCATCATTTACTTCGTTCAAAGCACAGGCAAGAATAATGTTGTCTGGGTCTTTTTTATTTGACTCGGCTGGGAGAGCATTAATATCAGAGATTCTTGCTCTTAGGAGTCCCTTACCCTTCTCAATACGGACTCCCTTTTCAAGAGAGCCCTTTCCACGATATTCATCCAAAAGACGAATGGTGTGGCGAGCATTAGCCCCCACACCGTCCTGCCTCTTCTTATGCTTATCAATCTCTTCAAGAACCTTTAATGGAATAACAACATCGTTTCTTCCAAAGTTTTTAAAAGCTGTTGGGTCAGAAAGATAAACATTTGTATCTAAAACATAAGTTTTTTTAGCCATTTTCTACAATCTCATCGACAAGTCCAAGCTCTACACACTTTTCTGCTTCGAACCACTTGTCTCTTTTAAGTATCTCTGTGATTTGTCGCATAGACATGTTTGTTTTTTCTTTATAGATCTTCTTAATCTTTGTCATTAACAAATCTAGATTTTCCATCTCATCTTTGAAATCCTCAAACTTGCCCCACATAGCGGAGGAAAGCTGATGGATAAGCATGTGTGAATGCTCGTACATAAATCTTTTATCTCCGACAACAGAAATAAGTGTTGCTGCCGAAGCTGCTGAGCCGTCAATGTAGGTGTGAACTGGAGTCTTACAGTTCAAAATTACATCTACAGTTGAGAAACCAGCGAAAACAGATCCACCGTAAGAGTTAATGTGTAGCTTAATTGGTGGTGGCTCTGAATCGTATTTGACCTTAAAAACTTGTAGGTCCTTGTCTATGGCTCTAATAGCTTTGTTTAATAGCTTAGCATTCTTTTCGCTAACTTCGCCATAAAACATAATTGTGTTATCAGAGACATCTATGCAGTCCATAGCTGGTGGTGGTCCATCATTACCACCCATTAGAATGATTGGTGTCACTCCACCGTCATCTTGAGACTCTTCTTCGATTTTCTCTTTGGTTTTATCGTCGCACCAATAATATCTTGTCATGTTGTTTCCTTTTATAATTAGTTGATTTGGTTTGGATTGTATGAGTTGGTTGGGTAAAGAATTTCATAAACACCGACAATTCTATAACCGCTGACCGACTGATTTAATTCATCCAGCTTATCATAAGCGAACTTCATCGCATCTGAGAAGTCGTCAAAGACGACATCATAACTGGTTGCTAAACTTTCTTTATCATTCTTATAATGAAATTTAAAAAATTTATCACTCATTATTTTCTCCTATATTCTGTGTGGATTGTCTGAGAAGTGGATCTCAAGATCTTTTACCGCATCTGCTAAGAACTCTTCGATTCTATGTTTGAATTCTTCTTCTGTAGAGTAATACTCAAAGAAATCAGACTTTCCGTCGTTGTTCTTCAAACTCCAGTTCTGTACTTGTCGAACTACATCCATTTTATTGAAGACAATTTTATTTACGGCATTCAACTGAACTGCTCTCTTCAAAAATGGCAAGTCGATCCAGTTACACTGTCGAACTCTGCCTGTTGTTGCTCCGAACTCTTGCCCTGCTTCTTGAATATGTTCAAACACCTTGTTATGTGGTGGTTGGAACTTCTTAGAACCCACATAAGTCTCGTAAGCTTTAGCAACTCCCCACACATCACGGATGGCATAGTGAGGAATAGCATTTAAAAGGACTGAGGATGTCAGACAATGGCTTGAAGTTACGAAAGGGTAGTCTCCCCAGTCAATGTCCAATCCGAAGCCTTGAGCCCCTTCACAGAGGATTTTAGTCTCACCATGGTTCCAAAACTCATCATGTAGATCAATTAAAAATGGTTTGAGACTTGGAATGTCCTGAGCTAAATAACCATCTCTGGAATACTTGTCTCTATAAGCAGGACCATTTCCTCGCTTTGTAGTTCCAATAGCGGTATCTTTACCGTCCTCTTCTTTATGTTGATCTGTGATTACATGGCAGTTTTTAGCGATATAAATAAGTCCCTTAGTGTTGATTCCACCTGATTCCAATTCATCCAACTCTCGGAAAAATTGTACAGGATCAAGAACGCAACCATTGCCAATGATACTTTTAATCCCAAAGAAAACACCCGCTGGAATGTGGTGAGTAACAAACTTCCTACCTTCATGAAAAATAGTGTGCCCAGCATTGCAACCGCCATTGAACCGTAAGACATGTGTATAACCTCCCGTTTTACAAAGATGGTGAGTAACTTTACCTTTGCCTTCATCACCATATTGAAGACCAACAACAACATCAGCGATCATTTGTCTTCTCCTTCCGTTGCTTTTTACGGGATTTCTTTTCTTCTACCTGTGTATCAACTACTGTTGAACGGGTCTTAACTACAAAACCTTTAATTTGTTTCTTAACTTTTACTTGTAAATTTTTATCTGAGGAAAGTTGTTTTCTTTTGTTATCCGCTTCCTCAAAAGTGTTAAAGCGACCTGCTGTCTTCCAAGGTCGCCCAAATAATGCATTCGCCTCCATAGCACCTCCTATTTCTCTGGCTTAACGAAATATGTTTGAATATAATAGCTGGCTACTTTGAATGTTTCACCAGTCTTCACACACTGCATCATGTGTGGTTTATAAGTATAAACATTTCTTTTCTTACTGTCAAGTCTTTTCTCTATCTGTATTCTTTTTTGACCTGTATAAATAAAAAGAGACTCTTTATATATTTTATTTTCTTTGTAGACTGGTGAATAAGAAGAGAGCTTTAAAGTATCATTATTTATTACTACCTGCTTTTTGGTAGTTGGTTTTATAATATAGAACTCTCCTACAACCAGTTCTGAAATCTTCATAAGAAGATTATATCAGTCTTTAGTAATTTTGTAAACCTTATCGGTTGGTCTTAGTCTTAAGTTGGACGGTCCACGAACAGAAAGTCTAAAGGGAACATAGGCTTCTTGATTAGCTCCCCTATCATACTGAGTAACCAATTGAGACATTTGATTGTCTGTAAAGTCCGCAGATATTTTTACACCAGTTGGTGGTGATTGAGTATTTGGAAAGGTACCGCCGCCTCCTCCACCACCTTCTTCATCAGGTGAGAATAGGAAGTAATATTGTTGACTTTGCTGGCGGTTGTTTGGATCACCCGGATAGTCTAAATTTTGAGTACCGATTTGTCCATTGTTTGGGATCTTAACAACAGCACCATCTCTCATAACTTGAGACCAGCCACCATTTGAGTTGTTTTCTACATCATAAGGAGCAACAGTCGATCCAACAAAGTCTCTAAATTTACCATCGGCATTAGTTCCAGTGTTATCAGTAATTGTTATTTTAGCACCAACAGAAGCATTGCTTGTTGCTCCACCAGCCGATGCGGGATCATCGTATCTAAATTCAATTCTGTTTGTGGTTTCATAAAGAATAACTTGAAACTTTAGATTTGGGTCACTATCATTCCAAAAAATCTGAGAATCAAAATCAACAACAAGTTTTCTATTTGGTGTGGTGCCTTGTAGTTCATAGCGAAGACCATTTCCCATGGTTCTCAAGTCGTCCCACCATGGACATAAAATAGTTCTTGTATCGACCTGAATTAAATCGTTGGTAAAGTCAGCACTATCAGCAGCACCAAGTTGAATGTATCCATCTGTACAAGCAGCAAACTGAGTATAATCAGTATTATTAAAATTAAATGTAAAGCCAATATTGGTTAGAGCACTAATGCTTGAGTCAACACCCGAACCAAACAAACTTGTAGGGCTTGATAGGGCTACTCTACCAGTATCAGTGGTTTTACGATAAAGATAATAAGCATCTAATACAGCGGTTGCCATTTATTAAAATCCCAATTCCGTTATTTTTTGCTGAACCCAATCAGCAGCAGTGTCAGTAACACCAGCTAGCTCATCTTGATCTGGTTGTTGATTTTCATAAGACTTATCGAAGATTTGATTTGCTTGCTCGCCAGTGATTGAACCGAGTTCAAGAAGTCGATAAATTTCTGTTTTTATGTTATTTCTATTTAAGCTCATTCATCGTCTCCAGTTTTATAATTAGCCCTCTTTTTTAAAAAGCCCCATGTCTTCATGTCTACACCAAGGAATCTGCTGGCTGAACTGTTGGTATTAAAATGTTGTTTTGTAAAGTCAATTAAGCTTGTTTTAATCATATCTGGTAGAACCATCCATATTTTAAAGCCATAAGGCTCACCATTCAGGGCTTTGGCTCCTATCTCTAACTTTAAATGGACTAGTTCTTCGACAGTAAGATTAGCAATTAAAGCTTCAACATCTTTGCTAATTCTTTTCTGCTCTCTAAGACTTTTTAAAATACTCATGATGGGGCGCAACTTTTCTCAAAACTTTAAGAACATTAATTCCCTCTTCAAGAGTGGCTCCCTCTTCACCAGCAGCAAAACGGGCTGTGTTGGCTTTTGCTTTCTCGTACTCTGGTGAAGTTGGTTCGGCTAGAGCAGCATTCTCTTCCTGATCGAACTGGTCAAAATACATCTTAAGGTTAGCGACTAGGAAATCAGCATAATCTTCTTTATCAGACTTGAGTGAAAGCATGGCATAACCATCAGCAATCTGCTTTTGGACTTTGGGGAATGTTCTTTGAGCCATTTCCATGCCGGTGTCGTCAAGGGATCCAATCTGAACAAACTCTTTTTCACCAGTAACAGCTTTGGCTACATTTGTAGCTCCTTTTGGAGCCTCTGGCTCTGCTTCTGGTACTTTGTCTTCGATGTCGATAAACTTATCTTCATCTCCACCAACTTCAACTTCAATGTCATCTTCCTCGTCGGCTTCCTGCTCGACAACAACATCTTCAGCTAGGGGCTCTTCGACTGGCTCCTCAAGTGGCTCCTCGGCTGCTTCTTCTGGTGGAAGCTCTGGGTTCTGAGGCATTTGAACTTCTTCTCTTTCTTGATCGCCTGCTCTTCTTTCTTCATCTGAACCAGTCGTAAGATCAACTCTAACTAAAGTATTAATAGCATTCTGAATAACATGTGCTCTAAAAGACTTTCTCTGCTCTGGGCTAGAAGTTAATTGTTCATAGCCTTGTTTAATAATAGGGATTACTAATTTGAGAGTAGTAGCTAGTACATTGATACCTGTAGATCTATTAGGAGTATCAGTGTTAACATCTGTAGCTTCTGTTAGTAGTATATTCTTAATAATAGATCTAAGCTTGTTTTTATTTAAGGCTTGCTTAAATTGCTCTTCTAATCTCTCTTTCTTCTTTTTAATAATACCTGCTCTAATAAAAGCTCTTAGTTTTTGTTCTTGTAGTTTTTCCATAGTATAAATAGCCTCTACTTAATCTTCTTCTCTTATTATAGATCTTCTAGTCATTCCAAGTGGAGCAGAACCATAGCTAGCATTACCACCAGCATTTGAAGACACTTCTACGATCTCGTATTCTTCTAACTCCTCACCTTCAGCCATGGCTCTTGCTTTAAATCCCTCTACCTGACCTAATCTTTTGTTAGCTGCTTTTCTACTTTTGTAGCAGCCATAAGTTCTAAGCTTACCTTCTTTAGTTTTCTTATTCTTAGAAACAACACAGTACTCTTCTTTACCTTTAGTCTTTCTAACTTTCTCAGTAAGTAATACTATATCTAATGCTTTATCAATAGTTTCCATTATAAATCTAACAGATTCATTTAAATTATTTAACTCTTCATCTTCAAATTTATTGGAAACGCTATCGTCTACAAGCATCTCAAAAGCAGCTAGTTTATCTGCTGTTGGCATTGTTTCAGGCATGTGATCAATGGCTTTTGTGAGATCTTGTAAAGTGATCTCTGGGTAAGCATCTACAATGTTTCTAATTGTTGTAGCACTAACTTTTTCAGTTGTGTCGCAACCCTCATCTCTACAAACTGGAAGGACAAAGCCTCTGGCTGTAACTGTGTCAGCATTTTTATTTGATGCTACAGCCTTATCAAGAACAGCTTGTGGATATCGTTTTGCATCAGCTTCAGAAGTTAGAAGCATGATGTTCTCGTTTGGACCAGCCTTCTCGCCAATGTATTCGTAAGCAGCACCGATTGGGCTTGGTTGAGATGCAATTTCAACACTAACTGGCTTGGTGATGTTGGCTGCTGAAATAAACTTTTCAAAAATAGCCTTTGCCTTCTCAGGTGTAATCTTTGGACTACGAACCTTTTTGCCGGGTGCTGAAATGATTACTTTAATCTCATCAACTTCAGGATTCTTAGCTATTCTTTCAATGATGCTTAAGTGTCCCTTATGTGGTGGCTTAAATGATCCTGGGAAGATAGCAATATTTTTAGCTTTTACTTCCTTGGCTGCTTCTGGCTCAGCGGCTCTAAATGATGTAGCCTCACCACCCAAAATGAACTCGCCAGTAATCTTGGTGTCGAAGTCATCACCAGATAGCCTGATAACAAGCCCCTCGTGCTCTGTAGCGGGTCCTGAGACGGCAGGGTGGTCTACTACCATGTTATTCATAATAACATTGCCTAAGAGCCTTGTACCGTGCCAAAATACAGCACCATCAATAGCTCTTTGGTAGTCTTCGTCAGAAGCTAGTAGCTCGTCTAAAGGAATCTGTCTCTCTGGATCTGCGTTTGTGTCCGCAGCGGAAGCGCCAAGAACAGCTTTGTAAATCTCTTTGCCTTGTGCTGGCGGTTTACGACCATCAACAGTTTTAACAGTTTCGCCAATTCTGTTTTTAGCAGCTTTGAGTCTATCGCCTAGTGTCTCTTCTCTGATGTCGCCAGTTGAGTAAGTCACTGGAACCGGAACATTCATAACTGAACTGAAATCAAAATCGCCAGTTGATGTAGATGGAATAGATGAGTAAACCTTAAAGCCATACTTATCAGCAACTTTATTTAGTTTTTCTACCAATCTATCCATAACTTCTTGATCGTAAGCTACTGGAACTGAAGGATCTTTAATTGCCTTATTAGTCTCTGGATCTATTGGTCTTTCTAATCCTGGTCTTGCTGGTTGACCCTTTCTATTTTTCTTTTCATAGAATTGGCTAACACCATGAATTTTTAAGAAGTCGTGATCGTAAGCTAGGACGTTAGTTGTTCCCTTGACGTATTCCATGTTGAAGAACTTAGTTGGATCATCAAGTACGCCTAATTCTTTTAGTTCAGGCTCAGCGTCTTTTAGGGCGTCATTAAAAATGCCTAAGACATTCTCACCGGCTGGAATCATTCCGTGACCAGCGCTGAATCTTTCAGGTAAGCGATCTACTGTGATGCCTTCAACATCAATAGGTTTTGATGAACCACGATCCATAGCAAATTGCTTGCCTTCTGGAGTATCAACAATCTTAATACTTGTATTTACACCGTCGATCTTTGTGTCTGGGCGATTACCACCCTCAATTTCAGAACCAATTTGTTCAAACTTTTTGATTAAATCTTCACCAGTTTTGACATCATCTAAATCAAATGGGTGGCGCATATGACCACCAGCCCCACCTTCGGTAAGGAGTTCTTCATTGATGATCTCTTCTATTAATAATTTTAATACTTTACTATCAATCATTTAATTCTTTCCATTAAAAGATCGGCTAATTTATTATGCTTATCTTTTTTAATTTTACGATAAAAATCTAAACTCTCTGTCATACCTTTTCTTGAAGCTGTTACGTCAAGCCATCTATCAACTTTATCACCACTTTTAATAGTAAAATTATTATCTTGCCAGACTTTTAATACGTCTGGCGCCTCAACTTGAAGAATTTGAGATATTAATTTAATCGCTTCATCACTTAAAATACTGGCGCTTTCTAAGTTATCTATCGCGGCTTTATTTTTAGCAGCAAGATCAGTACCAGTTTTAGTTCCATAAGTTGCGATATAGATTATATTCCCAACTGGCTTTCCAACACAACCTTTTGTAATTGGGTAATTATCACATCTAGAAGGTCCAGTTGGTCCTGCTGGAGTTGGCGATGGTTTCTCCTTACCAATTGGACCTAATACCTTATCAGAATTTAAAAATGGAGCAATCGCTCTTTTGTAATCATCACCATCAAGGTCGCCGTCAATTCCATTTCGGAGAGTATCCCAGGTTTGACCATACTTAGCATCGAATCTAAGTTCAACTTTTCTAGCCAATTCTGGCTTGTCCATTAGCTGACCGCCCAAGCCAAAAACAACTTGCTTTTTAGTTCCAACGCCTTCCAGTGCGTCATAATATCCATCAACAAATCTTTCAACTTCAGCACGGGATGTAAGATCACTAGCGGTAACTTCTTCTTCACCAATTTTAATTGGTTGTAATCCAAGGTAAGTTATAATTGCGCTTAATGAAGCAAGTCCATCTGGATCGCTTGTGACTTTTCCAAATGCCTGTGGATATTTCTTAGCTAGCGAAACGAACGCATTAATGTAAGGCTTTACCATAGCGCCGTCTTTAACTTCATACTTATCGCCTTTCTTATTTAAGACAATTTTTTTATTTTTAATATCATCATTAATGAGAGCAGCCATCATACCAACGATTACTAGAATATCTTTGCTGTTGAAGCCGGGAACTTGAATGAATTTTCCAAATCCCAATCCTGTTTTATTTCTACCACCGTAGTCTAGACCAAAAAACGAAGAAGTCCAAGATTCCTCAGAGGAAGCTGTCTCATAACTATAGCCTCCTGGCTTGCCTTGTCCGAGGCATTTCACATTTCTAATACACAAAGTTCCATAAAATCCAAAATAAACATCTAATTCATCTTTAGCATATTTGGGACTTCTCTCCCCTCTTTTAATTCTATCTTTTTGTTCTTCAGTTTCTGTTTGAGAAAGAAGAAATGCGTTAATACCTTTTCCAATATAATATCCTGCTTCTGCGGCTGATAAAACAGAAAATGCGGCTCCAAGAGCAGCCCCGGCTCCAGCTTGCCCAGCTAATTGAGCGCCCGCCGACATCGCAGCTTTTTCAGCAGCAGCTTTCGCTGCTGTTCTAGCTCCAATGTTTGCTACTTTGCCTCCCTGGGCAGCTAGCTGAGCGCTAACTCTCGCAGTCATTCGTTCACCAGCTTCAGTGGCTGTCTTTCTAGCTGCTAGTTCAATCGCCTCTTGCTCTGCTTTAGAAATACCTTTTTTAACTGCTTGGTCTTTAAGCTGTTTAATGGCTTCTTTTTCTGCTCTTGCTACGGCTCTTTTACTAATTCCTTTGAGGCTTTTAGCAGCTTTTTGTTCTGCTTGCTTTGCCGCCTTTAAAGCCCTTTCTGCTTTATCAATCTTAAGTGTACCGGGTCGAGCCTTGAATGGACCCTGCTGAGCGGCTTTTAAGCTGTCTAATTTTTTAGCAGCATCAAGAGCCTTTTGAGAAGCTTGAGCCAATTTTTTTTCTGCTTCTATGACTTTACCACTATTTTTAACTAATTGTTTTGCTAATTCGTCTTTGCCTTTTTTCGCAGCTAATTCAGCGCCTTTTTTAACAGCAGTTGCTGTTCTTCTAGCTATGGATCTCTCAAGCGTTTTCTGAAACGCCTTTTTGCCAGCTTCTCTAGCAGCAACTTCGATTTCCTTGGTTGTCATTTTTTCGATTAGCTTACCGCTTGCTTTATCAAATATAAATTTTGATGTTTTTCCAAAATATCTTTGTTGAGCAGCAGCATTTTTCCAAAAGCTTTTTATTCCTTTTCCAATATTGTTTCTTACAGCGCTACTGCTTTTTTCCATTACGGTCTTAAAAGGTTTTGCTATTGCTCTTAATGCTCTTCTAGTTCGGCTAGGACTTTCAAGATTTTTAGCTGCTAATGCCTCAACTTTAGCAATTTCTTCTGCTCCAACACCTGCGGCTTTCATCGCCTCTATTATTGCTTTTGGATTCTGTTTAAATAGACCAAGAAAACCTTTAACACTGGCAACTGAAACGCCCAAACCACCAGCCCCAGCAGCGGCTCCAAGAGCTACGTCTCCAGCGCTGTAGCCTGGAGCCTCACCACGTTGAATACCCCTTTTTATAGAATCGGGAATGTTGTCCTGTTCCATTAATAAAGAATTTAATCGCTTTAGCCTTTGTTCTTGAAGTTTGTTCATTTTTTATCTCTCTATATTCTCAACAAGCTTTTTGAATTTATTATTTAAAATATTTTTTCTATAATTATTTAGATTATCAAAAGCTAAAGATTCTTTAAATACTTTCTTTTTATAGTTGTCTTCAAAGTCTCTGAAATTCATTATGTTTCCCATAGTGTAAGCTTCGTGTTCCATTCCACGCATATGCTTATCATCTTGGGCGTATCCTAGTTCGGTATCTCTACCACCTAAATCACCACGACAGTTTTGAACATGGTGAATAAGTTCATGAGACATAGACCTTAAAATATCTTTAAGATGCCTGCCTGTAACATAAATTGTAATTTTAAGATTATCGGGATTGTAGTGGGCTGTTGTACCTAAAGGATTTTTAGCATTGTCCTCATCATCTAAAAACTCAACTTCTACTGGTTTATTGAAGTCTAAATTTTTTGATGAGTAATCTGTAAAATTGTCGATAAGCTCCATATTGGAACTGTAGATTCCGTCTTTGGAATTATCAGTCACTTTAATCATGTAATAAATAGTTTATTATCATGAGAATAGACTAATTGCTTGTCCAACACCGGGAATTTGCTTTACAAGTCCAACGAAATCAATTTCACAGATGGCATTAGCAATTTCATCAAGAGAACCATCTTCTTTCATTTGCTCAGTAGACATCTTTTCTAAAAAGTCGCCTACTTCATCAGCAGCGCCAGATACTTTTCTCAGAGCAGGAGCAAGCTTGCCTAAGATTCCTGTAAAGTTGCCTGTCCTTCTATCAAAAAAGAATTCAATTTCATCTGTAATCTCGTCAGTAACTGTGTCGGCAACGCTTTTAACTAAGTTTACAGCCATTGTTTCACAAAATGATGATTTTTCATCACCAAACAACTTCATAATATCTTTTAAATCTACATTTGCTAAAGTTCTTGTAAATGTTTTGTAAATTAGTGTAGCTTTTACGTTTGGGTTTGCCTCAATATCAAAAATTTCATCTAAAATCTTTTCAATAATAGCTTGTTGTATTTCAGTGGCAACAGCTTTACTAAAAGCGTTTCCTTCACCGCTAATCATCCCAGTAAAAAAATCACCTAATCCACTGAGAAAGCCTTTTTCTTGCTCGGTTAATACATTTTTTCTACAGCAATTTTTTCTTGATTTAATCTCTACGATAATAGCCATTTACTTTTTCCTTCTATTCTTACAAAACTGTTTCATTGTGAAGCCTTTTGGATTGGCGCACTTTTTAGCCCTTTTTCTTCTTTCTGAAGCAGACCACTTTTCATAAATAGTTTCTTTTTCTACTAAGAATCTGCCTCTATCACCTGTGTTTGGATCTACAGATCCAGCATAGCCCATGTAAGCTATTTTCTTGTACGGTCTTGGTCCTGGGAACCTTGTTCCATAAATTTCAACATTCGCAGATGTTGAAGCTTCCTCCAATCCACCTGGAGCACCAGGAGGCGCTGAAAGATAATTTGGTTTAGGTTGATGAATGTAGGGCTTCATCTTTTTACTCTTTTTACGAGGTCTAAAAGCCTTACCTCCGCTTTTTAATCCTAACAGAATTGGAACATTAATTTTATTAATTTTAATTGATTGCCTTTGATATTTTTCCATTTCATCCAAAGACAATGATTTATCAATTGAATCATTGATTTCATTTAGGAGAGCTTCTAAAAAACCATTGTTTCTCAATTCTTTGAAAACTAAGTTCTCAGTTGAGAACTCACCGCCCTTCTCCAAGCCAGCTTTTCTCATATCCATAATTTTGTCTTTAAATTTTTCAAGTCTTTCAACTTTATCATAAAGGTCTTCGGTGTTAATTATGAGCTTAGCTTTGTCTATTAGATTTTCAGCCTTCCTGCGAATCATATTATCATCGATATCGACATAAACTGGTGTTGGTTTAGTAATCCACTCGCCATTTTTAACGCTGTAAACCGCCGTAGAATAGTGTGGTTCGCTCGCATCTTGTGGATACAACTCTACCTCTCTATCTTTGATTTTAATGTCGTGACGGTCATTGTAGAGGGCTTTCTTGGCTCGTAACATCTTCTTTACGAGGTCAACATTATCATCGATATCTTTGTAGTCTAAAACAACGTGAAGATCAATGTCTGATTTAGGACCGTAGTGGAAGTTAGCCATGCTGCCTGTGAAGGTCACATCTTTAACGAATTCTTCTGGAATGTCGAGATACTCAGCGAAGTGAATAGCAATCTCTATTAGCTTACGACGAACCTCGGGATCTAGCTTCATGCCGTCCCAAAGCTCGGGGTTTAAAGTTTTGCCGATAGTGATTTCAATCATTAAGCTTTAAAATCTCCATCAAAGCCTTCAACGTCAACTAATTCAACTTGTTTGCCTGCTTTTTCTCTTAGCCAAGCGTAAGCAGTTAAAATTTTATTTTGGTAGTTCTCATTAAAAGCAATTGGAGCGCCTGTTTTACTAGACAAGTCTTTAAATTGTTTATTTTGTCTAAAAGAGCCTGCGTTGTAAGCTGGAAATGCTTTTCTTAAGTCTCCTTTATACCTGCTTAACTGTCTTCTCATTTCTGCCGCGCCAATCATTAAATCAGTGATCATAAACTTAATTTTATCTTGTTTGGTTTTTACCTCATCACCTCTTTGTTTTGTCATGTACTTGTCCATAAACTCTTTATCTAATTGAGGGACACCTTTTCCAGTCTCTAATCTTCTCCAATATCCTCCGAAAGTATCAGGACAGCCTCTAAATGGCTTTATTTTAGATCTCGGGTGTCTTCTTCTGGTGTATTCTTTCTCAATTGCTTCTCCTTTTACAGTACCACCGCCAGGAACTTTGTAAAGGACTTTTCTTCTTTGATTATATGATTTATCATCGAGATATTTATATTCTGGCTTGAACCCGCCATACTTTTCTGGATTTCTCATAAATTGTCTTCTATAAATTGTTAAATGTCCTCTCCAAAAGCTATCCCACTTTTTCTCTGGAACAGGTCTACAAACCTGTGTTAAACCATAACTTCCATCAAAAGACATGCTAAATACTTTTTTAGGAGACCCACCAGTCTCTGTCCAAGAAACTGCTAATAAAACTTCTGGTGGAATGTTCATCTTTTTAGCAACAAAATTAATCAAATCTATCATAGACAAGTTACTTGGATCTTCTCCCTGTTGCTCGTTCATTCCGTAAGATCCTCGATCTGAGACAAAGTTCAAGAATCTATTTGCGCTTGAAGGTCTAGGAGTTCTTCCAACGTATATGTGTTTTGTAGAAGAATCCTCTCCAGATCCAATAGCTTTATAATTTTTTCCTCCAACGGTTACTGTATCTTGAGTCACTTTGACGCCACCAGCAGGCGCTTTTTTTGCCTTTTCTGGAGCAGCAGTATCAGAAGTAACACCAAGCGCAGCTAGCGTTTGTGGTCCTGCGCAGCCGTCTGGGTCTAATTTATTTAAGACTTGAAAATTAATAACAGCCTCTAATGTTTCAGGTCCAAACTTTCCATCAACTTTAAAAGTTTTTGGATTTTTTATTGCTTTTTTATCTACAAGGGCTTGTTGTAAGATTAAAACTTGATCTTCCATTTGACCATAATTTCTTAAGCCAGCGCCGATTGCTAAAATGTTGCTTCGTAAACATCTCCTAGCTTTTACTCTTGCTTTTTGCTTTAGTTGTTCCATGTTTGCTGCCTGAGCAACAGGTGGCGCTTGTGTTACGCCTGGGGTTCTTTGAGCAGGACCACCAACAGCCATACCGACACCTTTACCAGTTATTTTCTGGAATAACGCATTAGCAAAATTTTGAGCATCTGTACCAGTCAAGTGTACGCCGTCTCCACTTGTTACATCATCAGCTAAAAAACCTGCTTCATGTGGATTAACTACTTCGACCCCTTTTGCTGCTGCTGCTTGAGCAGTTAAATTTGCCGCCATTTTTCTTTTTTCTTTGTATTCTGGCGTGTGGGCTTCTTTGCGAAAAATTCTTTTGACAGCAGCAGGATTTCCAGTTCTTCCTGGTGGAGCCGCTCCAATTACTATTTCCACATCTTCTCCAAATTTTTGTCTAATATTATCTATAAGCTGAGATACAAGAGCTTCAGTCTGATCAAGCATATGAGTGTTATTACCGCCAGTAAAAACAACGACTAAATTTACTGGGCGATTTACTTTCAAGGCATTAATTCTTTTTATTGTTTTATCTGTACTTTCGCCACTTTTATATGTAATTCCAGGCTTATGTAAAACATCAAATCCTTTAGATCTTAAACTTTTTGCTAAAGCTCCTCCAGAATAGTAAGTTTGACTATCACCAGCTACAATTGCCAAAGGCTTGCCTTGTGGCTTTGTTCTTTTTAGCTGTTCTGGATCCACCATGCTTCTACCAAAGCTTGGATCTTCATCGCCCATGGCGCTCTGAAGACCACTAGCGGCTGAAACCTGCTCTTCTATAACATTAAAAGTGTCTTTGTTGTTTTTCTCATTTAATAGTTTAAGAAATTTATAAGTTAAATTTTCGCCTTTTTTATCCCACATTATCTATTCTTCCTTATTATTTTAACTAGCATATTGTAGATCTCACGGACAAACTCTTCTAGTCTATCAACGGAGTCTTGAGTTGTATGAAGGTCAGCTTCAAGCCTCTTCATTGGATCTTTTGCCTTAGATCTCTTCTTCGCCGGTCTTCGTAAAGAGACAATGCGAGGAACATCAATTCCCGTTGTGGTGAATTCATTTAGTAGTTCCTCGCGGATAATCTCTTTTACTTTTGATTCAGTTATCTTCATTTTCCATCACACGAATAACAGCGATATCTTTCTCTTGACCGCCTGTCCTATATTCATACTCTAAATAGTGTTTAACTGCTCCGAGATAATCGGCTGCTTTTGTGATCTTGGATTGAACCCAAGCTTCTAGCTCGTCGTCGTCGCCAATGTTGTCCATAATCTCTTGAGCATACTTGGCTGCTCTAAAAAGTTGAGACTTAGCCATTCTACCCTCATCATCAGGATGGTCAAGCTGTCTAACTGGAGCTTGATCACCGCCAACTGGCTCTGGCATCATAGTGTCCATGTTAACTCGCTTCATTTGACGAGGCTGAGTTGGTGGTGGTAACATAGCAGCACACTGCTCTTCAATTATCTTTCTAAGTTCTGCTTTTGTGATTTTCATGCTTCTTCTCCTCTCATCTCGCCCTCTAGCTTATTAAGAAGATCCATAAGGGCAGTCTCACTCATGCCCTCTTTATCTTCCATGCCTTTAAACTCATCAGCAATCTTATCTTTGAGCTTCTTAAGCATTTTTTTAAGAGTGTCGGCAGCCTTCTTTTCATTTAAGACATATTCCAACTCTTCTTTAATAATTTCTTGAAGTTGTGTTTTAGTAACTTTCATTTATTGTCCCTCATCCTTTCGGTTTTTTTCTTTGAAGCTTCTTTTCGCTTTTCAGCATATTCAAAAGCTGTCTTGAGTCTCTTTTTAGTGTCTGGATCTTTAGCATTGTTGTATGCTGCTCTGACCCTTTGGTGTATTAAATTAATTATCTGTGATTGGCGAGCATGTGATTTAGATTTAAAACTTTTTTTAGCTAAAGTTTTTCTAATATCTGCTGCTGTTCGAAACTTTACTGAAACTGTATCGGTTGGGTCTTCATCTGTGTAAAGACGACGACTTGAGCCTTTTGGCTTCTTTCCAGTTCCTACTTTTGGATCTTTAGCTTCTTGTATAAACTCATTCCAAAGTTCTAAGATTTTATCCATAAACTAAATAGCCCTAAAGCTTTGAAATGGCTTTTTTAATTAGATCGTCTGAGTTGTCTGGCTTATCATAGTCCTTTAGCTTATCCATAGCCACCCATTCGTAGCCATCATGCTCTTTATAGACCTTCTGGGCATCTACATTGCCTTCAAAGTTTTTACAGGCAAAGACATGAACATCTCTTTTATCTGGTGAGACTACTTTATCCAAGAAAACTAGATCTTCTGGTAAAACTTTGATACCAGTTTCCTCAGCAGTTTCTCTTATCGCAGCTTCTTCAGGTGTTTCGCCCTTTTCTGCTCCACCACCTGGGAATCCCCACTTACCACCGTAAGGGACATCATCCTTTCTCTTTAAAAGTAGAACTTTTTTACCATCAAAGTAAATTACGATAGAAGAGAATTGTCTTGCTCTCTTAGATTTAATTTCAACTATCAACACTAGGCTTCTCCATCTGCTGTTACAGTCATTAATGTTTGGTATCTAAGTTTATCATAAACTTTGGTAAACATTTCACGATATTCTGGATTAGAAATGTTAGATTTTTCAAATTCATCTAATAAAAACCATAGAGAAGAGTTTTCGTCCTCCAATCTTTTGATTTCAGCTTCTAGATCGTTTATTTTTTGTTTCATTTCACTGTAATCCATTGTTAATTATCTCCTTGATTGCCTTAAGTGGAGAGCAAATCACTAAATGTTTAAAATCTGTTGTTGTCGCACTAATAACCCCAATTACTTCACCTCTTTTGTTTAAAACTGGCGATCCTGACGACCCACCAATGGCTGGAATGCTAAAAATAGACCTTCCGTAAGCATCGCCGCTATAAATCCCAGCAAAAAGTGGTACCATGTCTTCACCAAAGATACCAATTGGTGATGCTATGTTATATGCTGGATCACCGAGCTTTGGAGGGTTGCTTGATATGCGATAAGCTGGTAAATCAACCCTTGTAGTCCGTAAAAGACATAAATCACTTTCTTTATCAAGCGAAACAATTTCAAAATCATGTTTTTTGTTTTTAAGAGTGATTCCATAGAACTGAATATCTGCTCTAAAGCCTGGAAGCTGTGTTAATCTACCAAAATTCATCTCACAAACATGTCCAGAGGTCAAAAGATACGAATATTTTTCTTTATGAGCGACAATAAATGATGAAGCGGACGATCCATACTTCTTTGTTATACAATGTTTTGGGTTTTTTGGGTTACAAGCTGTAATTTCAATTATTTTTTCGACTTTTAAAAAGGTTCCTTTAAAAAATGGAGAACTTCGGTTGTAAGTTGGACTTGAACAACTATTTAAAATCAGTAAAGTAGCTATCAAAAAAATAAATCTCATATAGTAACTACTTTGGAGGATAAGGTTTGTATAAAACATTAGTATTTTTAGGTTTTATTTTTATAGCCGCACCAATTAGTCTACCAACACCAGTTCATAATGTAAATAAAAAACAACAAGAACAAATTTTTAAAAGCAAATTTGAAAAAGCATACGAACTAAAGACTTATGATCAATTTGAAAGAGATTTTTTCGAAAAATTTGAAAAAGTTTCTAAAAAGTGATATACTAAGGTGTGGAAATATACCGATTTGTTAAAATTTATAGCATCACCAAGTGTTGTTATAGCAGAATAATAGAAATAATGCGAGATCTGAGCGACTACAGCGAAAAAGTCATCGAAGATCTCGCAGAATTCGTTTTAGTTCTTAGTGAAACTATGATTTTTATTGAAGATCTGATGGAATCAGTTGATAATAATACTGAGATAATAACAGACAGTGTAATTTTGAAAGAATTTCATAATCTGTTGAAGACCGCCGCAGAATTAGAAGTTAAATTAGAAAATTATGTTCCAATTTATTTAAATTAATCACTTTAGATAGCTTTCTTTAGCTGTTAAAAGTAATTCTCTATAAAAAGACTTCTTTAGCTTTAATAATTTTTCAAATTTTGCTCTAGTTCTAGACTCCATCCAGATTGTAGATGGCTTTTTTATGTTTCCGTCGATCAACTGGTCACTAAAATCATAAAATTTTGAACTAGCCTTCTTTGGCTTGGCAAAAATTGGTCCTGATATCAACAAGATTAATAAAAATGGCAATAATTTTTTCATTTTATGCCCTCCAACAATAACTAGTTAAATTAATTTTTGATTCATGCTACCATTAAACTATGAGTAATAACTTAAAAAGAAAAATTAAAAGAAAAGAGTATGTAAAAGAGAGAAAGATCTCTGAAAAAGAGTTAGCTTCAAAGATGAAGAACATCTTTTTACCTGATCAATGCTCTAATTGTGAGAAACCCTTTGATAAAAAGAG
>Ga0208162_1000068_pt1 | contig 48520 bp, 59 predicted proteins | sample CB_VirMetaG_4_FD_184539 | JGI IMG/M metagenome (GOLD analysis project Ga0208162, IMG submission 184539) | Freshwater to marine saline gradient viral communities from Chesapeake Bay - CB_1508_1M Viral MetaG (SPAdes) (version 4) | ecosystem: Environmental > Aquatic > Marine > Coastal | place: USA... | reverse complement strand
GGATATTAGGGGACTCTCGAAGGGGTGTCCCCCCCACCATACCCCTTTACCGTCGACCTCTGCGCACTGTACGCACGTTCAGGCATGTTCTCGAGGACCCCCCGGCCCAGCTCCCCCCAGGGGGGGGGTGACCTTCGACCGAGCTCTGGGGTCCCCATTATCCCTAGCGAATGCGGGCCACCGCGCTACAAAATCTGAATTTCCCGTATTGCCTTGATCAGCAGCTCGGCCTGGTCCTCTCGGAGCGTGGCGACCATGCTGTATTCTGAGCCCCATTGGCCTAGCGGCTCGCCGTGGATGGCTATCTTGACTGTGTTGTTTGGAGATGGGTAGACGACCAGCTCAGTGAGCGTTATGTCGTCGGTGATTATACGGATCTTTGGTGGAACCATGTTTTCCCCGGTTGAGATGATTGCGCAGACCCCAGGCGTTATTTAGACCCCAACAGGGGATAGATACACGTATGGGCTTTCGGGTTGGGGTTTGCGTGTTTTGCAAACGGAGGGTGATTAGGAAGGAGGGGGGTTCTCAGGGGGGAGGAAACGAGGGAGGCCGTTTCACGGCTCCTTGCGTATCATATTTTGGGGAGCCTGTAAATATGGGGTGCCTGTTTTTCTGAAGGGTACCCATATTGGGGGGGCTAAAGGTCTAGTTCCCAGCGTTTTTTTTCGCACTCTGGAAAAAGCCCTGTCTGGCGCGGCCTTCCAGGCTGGTTCCAACTGCCGCCTGGAGATGTTGCCGTGTGCGTCCACCCTGCGCCTCGCAGACTACTGCCTGGTTCTGTTATTAGCGTGTAGGTAAGTATTCTTTTGTACCCAATCGCCTTCGCGGCTCTAGCTGCCCTGCCTAGTAAAAAACTGCATGCGTTTGCTGTTCCGTCAGTGGCAACTCGTAAGACCTCAAGCGTGTAGCCGTCGTCAAGTCGCCTAGCGATTGGCCTGCCGGTTATGGCAACTCCAACCATGTCACCATTTTCGTCTACACACGCAATGCAAAACTTGCAGCCCCTTGTGGGCCTGTGATGCCCTGTGAAGCTTTGATACGATTTCATTTGCCTGTTTAAGGCCGACCGGCTTCGCTGTTAGTTTTGACCTTTTCAAACCCTACTCTCTCTCAGTGGTACCCATATTGGGGGACAAAGGGTGTGCACTCAGCGCCAGATGGGGTGCATTTGTATCAGTCGTCACAGTCTGCTGCTTCTATTGAGGCCAACAGCGCCGATCCTTCCGAGTCCCACCATGTGCCTATTTCTCCAACTCTAAACCCAGGCAAGTCGTCTTTCCTCGTAGAAACGCAAAGCCTTGGGTCGCCCCATGCCTCTCGTGCCAGCGCCAGCAGGCAACCCAGCGTTGCGGGGTCGCTCAGGTCCGGGTAATGGCCCTTGAGCATGTCTGGGTAGTACAGGATAAAGTCGTTTAGGCTTCCTAAGCCAACTCGCGGGTCTTTATCCGTCCCGGCTTTTACCACTCTGAGCCCTGTCTCCGCGTCTAGCATCCCCGGCATCCATCGCCAATGCTTCAGTCCTGTCATCCATGCCTTGCTTTTCATGTCTCCTCCATGTGTGCGTTGGACTTAAAGAGCGGCGGGCCGCAGGTCTCACGAACTGGCCCGGCGGGATGCTCTCTCATTGTGCGGGTGTTTGCAATACCGGTCCCTATAAGCCATTTTTCTTTAAGTCTGTAAGACTTTGATATCAGTGGGAAAAGCCGGAATTAGGCCGAAATCGGCTGAACTTTCTTCGCAGAATACGCAAATCTGCTACCGTCCGAGCGGCATGAGACACCGTTTCAACCGCAAATGGGAGGATTTCCCCCGGACCTGCAAGGATTGCGGCTATACCGAGCACGGAATGGAGCGAACTGGCCCTCGCAGCGGGAAGCGGATTATGGTCTCATCCAGCGAATGGGGGCCGAAACGCCCTAGAACACGCCGAGACCGCTTTTGCCGCAGCAAAGAGATGGGCTTTGACGCCATATCAGCTCGAATTGCGGGGGTTAATTGGGTCGCGTTGAACCTGGGCAGGGGCGAATTCCTGGTGGGCGCAGAGGATGCAGAGCGTCTTTTCGAGTGTTTGGTAGAAATGTACGACTCAGAGCCACAGTCCGAGTAGTGATAACCCGCTCAAAAAGATAAGCCAGCGGAAAACCCAGCCCATATCGTCCTGTATATCGAGAAAATTGCGGCTCGTGATGTTGATGCTGTTGTCGATTACCTCGGTCAAAGACGTCAATCGGTCCTGTTCGGCGTCTTGCAGGCGCTCCAGACCCTGGATTTTAGCCTCCAGCACCTTGCATTTGCAGTGTTCGCAGTCGCTCATCTTGTCTCCTGTGGCGGTTGGCGCGGGATATTAGCACGGGATGGCTGTTTACTCGCGAAATTCATGGCTCACCAGTACCACATCACTTAGTATTCGGCATGGACCGAACCCGCAATCAGATGGCAGACCGCATCAAACGCAGCAAATTCAGCCCCGAGGCCGAGATACACGACTGGGGGATTACTGTGGGAGAGCTTATTCACCAGCTCAGACACGGTGGAGAGCAGGCTGACGACTTCTTAGAGGGCATGGCAAACATGGCAGCAGCCCGTATTCGCCTGCTTTTACCGAAAGACGCCGTACATAAAACGCAATCCGAGCCTGTGAAGGCCGCTGTGGTCAAGAAGAAGTCAAAAAAGTCAAAATATCCGAAACTTTTCTGATTCGCTGGACATTTCTAGCGACGCATATACTCTCGTCGCATGCCAAAACCCGCTGAACATACTACACATCTCCCATATTCCGCGACTCGACCCTCTCCACCGAAGGTCACAGAGGGCGGATCACCCTGGCCAATTACGCTAGACGCGGCGCTCAACCGCGAGCTGACCAACCTTATCCGAGCGTGCGGCCTCACAAGCAGCCGTCCAATCTTGGATATGGTGGGTGAGATGCTTATTTCTTGGTGGGAACGCCAGATTCCTAGCGAGGCTTTCAAGCTGGCGAAGACAGAGCGTCAGAATAAGGTCGTCCTAAGCAATGGGAATGGGCTGTATAGCCACGATATGAGCTGGCATGTGTACTGTCGCCTCGAAAGAATTGCGAAATCCATCGGCACAACGCCCTCTGCGATGATGCTGATTGCTCTTCACTGCAACCCTATTCGCACTTTCTGCCGCGCAATACCGCCATCACGGACGACTGCTCGCATGTCAGGCATCAGAAACGCTGTCGCGGCCACAATCGACGCGGTGGATGTTGCTGAGATAGAGCGTGAAAAGGCCGCAAAAAAGAAGAAAACGAAGAAAAGCAAAGCCGAGCCCGTCGCCGCCGTCTGATATATGAGCCGTCGCGGAGACATATGGCTCGCTCTCAGTCGTGATCCCTACCTGTTTTTCAAGAGATGTCTGCGCATCCGAGTCAAAACGGACGTTGGAATCCAGATGCTGCCGTTCGAGCCGAACCGTGAGCAGCGTGCAGTCATCGACTGGGTGCTACATTGCATCGAGCATAAGAAGCCAGTCCGCGTAATTATCAACAAATGCCGTCGTCTCGGCATGTCCACAGCTATCGAAGCGCTTGGTTATTGGCTCTGCACGTTCAATCCGAACCTGTTTGCGCTGGTTATCGCCCAGCTAGACCAAGCAACTAGGGAGATTGCGGGGATTGCGCGTAACTTTAAGAATAACCTAGACCCGCAGTTTGCGCGAATGTTTCCCCATTCACTGCCAAAGAGCCGTGGGAACACGCTTGAGTGGTCATCTGATGTCGAGGGAGTGACCTGGGGCTCCAAGTTTCGCAGCATCACACAGGGCTCAACAGAGGCAAACCGTGGTGGCGACCCGTCATTTATCCACATTTCAGAGCTTGCAGCATGGGACCATCTTAGACGTAGCACCACAGCGGAGGCGCAGCTCACCTCAACACTGGCTGCTATGTTATCGGAATCATTCACTTTTGTGCTAATTGAGTCCACAGCTAAGGGGGCGAGCGGGAGCCACTACAACCGATTCAAGTCGGCGTGGCGCGATTGGACCGAGAGCCAAGAGCACGCTATATGGAGACCGTTTTTCTTTAGCTGGCAGGGCATTCCGAAGTACACGGCTGACGTCTCCGAGGACGTTGCTAGGCTCCATGACGAGATGGTCGCGCTGTGGGAGCAGGGAGACATCCTGCGAACGTCCAGCGGGAACAAGAAAGAGAACGAGCTTCATAACAAAGCACGCCTCATAGCAAAGGATGAGCTGCGCTATTGGCACCGAAGCGATGGCTGGGCGTGGTTTGATAGGTGCTTTGAGTACGGCCTAACGCCATCTGAGATGCGATGGGGCATGAATAAGCGCCAGGAGTTTGGCGACCTTGACGAGTTTGACCAAGAGTTTCCACTGTCTTGGCAGATGTCTTTTATCGCATCCGGCTCAAGAGCCATCGACCAGCGGGTTATTGCGGAGTGGGCGGCGAAGCCTTTGCCAGATGGCTTCAAGCAGTTCCGAGAGTTCATCGACGGTGAAGGTGAGATAAAGCCTGGCGGCACTGGCCTAGAGTGGCAGCTATACAAAGAGCCCGTTCCAGGTCACGAGTACATCATTGGTACGGACTCAGCCATGGGCTCGAAAGAGGGAGACTGGTCTGCGGCGCGTGTATACGACCGGCACGCTAAAGAAATCGTGGCAGAACTGTATTCTAAGTACTCCCCAGAGTTTTTGGGGGAGCAGGCTGTGCTGGCCGCAAAGTACTATAATAACGGCTTCATCTCCCCGGAGGCAAACAATCACGGGTATTCAACAATCAGCCACATCGTGAACCAGATGGGCTACCGGCAGATGCAGCTAAGACGTCCGGGGAAGGCGATTCGACCGGGGAAAGACCCGTCTCAGATATATGGCACGGTTATCGGCGCTCACAATAAGGCGCGAATAATCGACGAGCTGCGCCGCCGTATTCGAGAAAAGGCCTATACTGAGCACTCGCGGCGCTTCTGCCATGAGTGTACGACGTATGTGCGTACTCAGGCTGGCAGATATGACCACATGCCAGGTGAGCATGACGATCTGATTGATTGCACCGCACTGATATTTGAAGCGGACAACCGAATGCGCCCCGTGTTAGAAGTGGCCGATAATTTGACGAGAACAGAAAAGACGGACAACAGTGCAAGTCGCGGTGGTCGCGGCAGGCGTGGTATGCGTCATCAGAAGCGTTTTTACCGTGGAGGAAGCCGATGACACTTTTGGTGGCAGGAGCTATGACAGTCGTTGGATGCTGGGCTGGTTGGTCTGCAAGGGATTGGATTGAGCGTGCGCTGGTCAGGTTCTCTGAATTGCCTGACTTCCCAGACTCTCCAGAGAAAAGCAACGCACTGGAGTGGTCGCAGGTGCCTATTCACCAGAAGCGTCAGTTGGCTCTGGCTATGAAGAAACGCGACGAGGGGAAAGATGGATTATAGCGATAAGCCAAAAAAGCCGCTTGGCCTACACATGGCTACAGAGCTTCCAGTCGAGGCTACGGTTGACATTAGGGTTGAGAGAGAAGGCGGGTCTGGCCAAGAAGATGCTCGCAAAATCGTAGAGATGCTGAAGCGGAAGCAGAAGAAGCCTCTCTCTCTCTTCGATGATGTCTCTGGGATGCTCGAGGAAATATCAGAAGACCCGTTTGGTGCAGCCGCCAAGTATGCAGTAAAAGGAGATAAGTAATGGTTTATTGGCTTGAAAACGCACCGATGGTGGGCGGTTGGATCACCGCACTTGTTGGTAGCATCCTTCCTGCTATTGCCTCCATCGCTGGCTCAGCCATGAGCACGAGCGCACAAGAGAAGCAGGCTGAGATTGCAAGAAAAGAGGCGGCTAGACAGCGAGCAGTTGAGGCTGCGCTGCTCCAAAAGCAGCAGAACGACGCTTTAGTCAAGCAGGCCGTTACTCCACAGCGCGGGCCATCTATGCCTTTTGATCCTGGTCCGACTGCTGTTACCCCGATAGCCACAGACCCATTCGGATCAGTAGCTCGACAGCTTGTTGATGCTGGACCAAAGCAAAACCCATTCATGCAGGCATAGGAGATTGGTAATGGACTACGGTAGTTTTAGTAGATATGGAAAAGCACAAGGCATGTCGCCAAGCCCCAGCCAGGGCCAAGAGGAATCCGCTGGAGCGCTTGAAAACATGCTTTTTGAGCGTCAGATGCAAGCGAAAGAGCTCGAGAACATGGCCCAGGGGCTGATGTCTCAAGATCCAGCGATTCAACAAAAGATCCAGATGGAACTTAAGAAACGATACCGCCTGAATCCAGCACAAAAAGCTGCGATGCAGATGTTTGCCCCATCAGATACAGCGCGTTCTGCATAAGAGGTAACCTATGCCATCCTCTGGGATTGTCGATCAGTACACTCGCTTTGACAGCGAGAATGGCGAGAGCTGGTCACCCACGCAGGGTGAGGTTGAACTCGTCAATTATGTCACCAAACAGTTTGAACTGTGCGAGCGGTTCAAGAAGCCGCACGTAAGGTCTGCGTACTACACGATATCGTTTTACCTCGGCCAGCAGTGGCTGAAGTACGACCGTGTATCTCAGGTACACGACGCAATAAAGTTTGAAGAGTGGGAGGAGGCCCCGGTCACCAACTACCTCAAGCGGGTGATTGATGACGTCACGGCCAAGGTCACAGAGAATCGCCCTGCGGTTACCGTCGTCCCTGCGACTTCCGATGAAGACGACCAAGAGGCAGCGCGTGCTAGCGAGAAGCTTCTTGACCATCTGTGGATGGAGCTAGACTTTGGGGATGGGATTGAGGAGGCAGTGAAGCTGGCCACGCTGACAGGCTTGTCTGCCATCAAAGTCTACTGGAACCCAAGTGGTGGCGAGCAGTACCAACCAAACCTCACGGAGATGGAAGTCGCCGCGCAGGTTGAGACGGCTGTTGGAGATGTCGGACCTCGGATGACAGGGACTCCAGACTGGGACGTCTTGTCGCTGATGGAGTTTGGGTTTGACCCAGGCGCTCGTCGCTGGTCTAAGTGCCGATGGGCGTATAGCCGTAACACCGTACATATTGACGTCCTTCGCCAGACCTACGAGAAGGCGAAGTACATCAAAGCAAACCGACGGTTGAACTTCGACCACTACCAAGTGCAGCTTATGGACAAGCTTCGCGGAGACCAGCACAACTCAGCGCAGAGCCTCTCCGAGCATGTCGAGGTTATCGAGTACTACGAGCGCCCTTCTCCGCGACACCCGAACGGGATGTTTACGGTCATTGCCGGTGGGTTGGTCATGTACCACCAAGAGAACCTTCCGTTTGGCAAGCTGCCGTTTTACCCGATCCGCGATGGGAAGATTCCTGGCCGAATGATTGGGCATGGGCGTGCAGCATCGCTTCTTGACCCACAGCATGAGGTGAACAAGCGTGACAAGGACATCCGAGAGCACGCTAACCTTATGGCGCAGGCCAAGTGGATTGTGGCCGAGGGCTCGCTGAAGAACGGTAACTACATCAGTAACGAGCCTGGTGAGATTGTGGAGTACAACCCAGGCTTCCCGGCTCCTCGTCCGATGGTGAACCCTCCTCTGCCTCAAGAGCACCTAGTGATCAAGAATGGCGCAGTGGAGACCATCTTCGAGCTGTCTGGCTTGTCGTCTTTGACCCGTGGCCGCATACCGTCGAACATGTCTGGTCGTGCAATCGGCATGGCGACGGACCTTGAAGCGACTCTGCTTGGGCCGCTCGTCAAAGAGGTCGAGAAGGCTATCTGTGGTGTTGGCTCGATGCTGCTCACTATGTGGCGTGACATGATGCCAATCCCATACACCGTCCCGGTCATGGGCAAGAACTCGGTTAGCGAGCTGATACGATTTTTCTCAAGCGATATCTCGTCCACTGATGTCAAGATGCAGGGCGGCTCCATGCTACCTAAGCTGCTGTCGTTCCGGCAGGAGCGCCTGCTGATGATGTGGGAACGGGGTGTATTCGGCAATCCGCAAGACCCAATGAACCAAGTCAAGTTCAGAAAGATGCTTGAGTTTGGCGATACGGACATCATCGACGGCGACAACAGTCGAGAGCGCCGATATGCCCGTGAGGTGAATGAGATGCTGAAGATGGGCACGTTCATACACCCGAACCCAGCTATCGACTCAATGGAGATACAGATTGACGAGCGGACTGACTACATGCAGTCGGCTGAATATCGTCGCCTGTCCCCAGAGATTCAGAACTTGTTTATGCGCAACTTGGCCTGGTGCTACTACTATGCTTCGCAGTCTCAGCAGGGCGTTCCTTGGTGGACCCACGTTGACGAGGAAGCGATTCAAGTAGAGGCTTGGCCACCGTTTATGCAAGAGCCACCGCCACAGCAACAGCAGCCGGGGCAACCGCAGATGGCGCAGCCTGAGCCGATGGATGCGTTCGGCATGCCTCCAGAGGCTGCACAAGAGATGCCTCCTGAGCTTATGGAGCAGATTGCCGCGCTATCCCGAGGAAACACGGGAACGCAGATTGCTATTCCAGAGGAGGACGGTGGTGTCATGGGTCCAGGCGTGGGCGAGTTTGACATGGCACCGTCTGAGGGAATGTAATACAGTCCGCTAGCGGCAAATAAGTTTCCAAATTTTTGACAGTGAAAATTTGCTGCTTGTAGTTTATGCACGCAGGCCAATGGGCTTGTGTGTGGTTATCCCAAACAATCGGGTGGCGCTCCGTCAATGCGCAGGGAGAGAACCATGTCAGCAGAAGGCGTCACGAGCATTGACTCCGGTACGGAATCGCAGGCCGTAGGTGGTGAGGATTTGGCAAGCACTCCAGCAGTGGAGGTTGCCGCGACATCGGATGGGGCTGGATATGCCAGCGAGGGCGATACCTCGTCAGGTCCGGGGCCGGTGCCGTATGACAGATTTCAACAGGTAATCGCGCAGAAGAACGATTATCAGGCGAAGGTAAACGACTATCAGGACCAGATATCTCAGTTACAGCAGTATATTGAGTATCAAAACTCACAGTCACAACAGACTGTGGACCCTGTAGAAGCGTTGCGAAAGGCGTTGCAGCCAGAGCCAGAGCCCGAATATGTAGACCCGCTTGAGCGCAAGACGCAAGAGCTGGAGAAGCAGCTTTCGGAGCTTTCGCAATGGAAGCAGCAGCAGGTTGCAGAGGTAGAGACAGCGCGGCTTCGTGACCACTTCCGGTCGCTGGCTGACTCGGCTATTTCGGATTACCCGAATGCAAACAAGCACGAGATTGCGCTGGCCTTCTTCCAGAACCCGAACCTCACACTGTCTCAAGTGCGAGACGTTGCTCGTCAATCACACGAGCGCGAGACTTCGACCTGGAAGGGGCGGTTTGCTCCTGCGGCACCAGCGCCGGGAACCAATAGCCCACCAGTACTGCCCCAAAGCGGTATGGGTGGCGTTGGTGAGAAGCAGCGTATTACGTCGATTGCTGATGCCCGTGAAGCGTTTTTGGCGCGAGTCGGAATTGACTAATGCTGACGCCCTGCGGGGCATGGAGAAGTAAGAAATGGCTAACCAGACAGAGTCGCTAAGTACGTTTACAGACGCCCTCAAGGAGACCTACGAGGACGGAATCAAGGACCAGCTCAACCGAGATGTTGTGCTCTATGACGCGCTCCAGAGCGGGACTCGCAAAGTGAAACTTGAGGGTAAGTACCTCAAGTTCTCCACTAAGCTTGGCCGTGCATATGGCGCTCACGCTATTAGCGAGGACGGAAACCTACCAGAGGCAGGGCTCGCTACACGCGATCAGGGTCAGATTGACCCGAAAGACGTTTGGGGCCGAACACGCCTGAGCAAGCGGCTTATGGCTATTTCAAAGTCTAACCGTGGCGCATTTGCTGATGCCTTGGCTGACAAGATGGATGACTTGCAAGAAGACCTGAAGTACGAGGTTGCTCGTGCGTTGGTTGGAAACAAGGCATCTGGTAGCGTCACAGGGATTCTCGCTAAGTTTGTGTCTAACAATACTTCCGATGTTGTCCTTGAGGACAACTCTGGCAACGTGCAACTACGTCCAGGAATGCCTGTTGTAATTGGAAGTGCGGGCGACCTTGCTGGTGGTACTGCTGATGCTGGCACTATCGTTTCTATTGATAGCACCACAAACATCACATTTAGCAAAACCCCTACTGCAACCGCAGGCGATTTCTTGGTTCGTGGTTCATCTAGCGAAGTAAACGCCTACGACAACGAGTTCACTGGCATCGCCCACATCGTGGACGACCAGGACGCCCTTTACACAATCGACCCAGCCACTCACCCGCAGTGGGCTGCATACGTTGACGACAACGGCGGCACCTCGCGGCCTTGGTCGCACGACCTGATGAACAAGATGGTTCGCTCCATCAAGACGCAGTCTGGCAAGCGCCCAGACTACATCACGGGTCACGACGCACAGGTTGACGAGATTGCTAACACTCTCGTTAGCGATGTTCGTTATGAGCCTTGCAAGTTCAAGGGTGGCTACGAGCGTTCGTTCCTCACTTGGAACAACGGTGAGCGCGATGTGCCTATCGTTCCCGATGACATGTTCGCCCCAGGTAGCCTGTACTTCCTGAACATGGACTGCTTGGCTATGTGTGAGACTGTTCCTATGGGCTTCGACGAGACCGACTCGCTCATGCAGCGCGTGACAGACAAAATCTCGTTCGAGATTGTCTACGGAACCATCGGCAACCTTGCTTGCTTCCAGCGTAATGCGCACGGACGTTTGGACGACCTCCAATACGATACCGCAAACTTCGCATTTGCTAACTAAGTAAGCTAGTCTGGGGGCCGCTTGGCCCCTGGGCTTTTAAGTCAGTCTAGCGGCAGGGCTACGAGAGAGGTTCGACTCCTCTGATTGGCTCCGAGAATACATTCCCTGGGGAGGGTAGATACAATGGCAATTCGTAACGACAATATTGAGCTGGCCTACCAAAGCCTGTTTATTCCTGCAACAGAGTTCAGTGGTGTCGGTGTTATACCGGACTCGTCACTTAGCGGCGATGCAGAGACCCTTGAGCTGGACATCGTCTCCGCAGGGACGAACGATGCTCCGCTTTCCGAGGTTGGAACCACAGGGCTTGTTGGTCTAGAGATCGAGACATCTGGCTCCCAGGTGAAGCACTGGATGGCTATCCCTACGTTCATGGACTTGAGTGAAGACATCTACGTCCGTGGCCACTGGGTCTCTGCCAGCGATGAGCCGAATGATACGTTTACGGTTGCTGTAACTTACCGCCAGTATGTTGATGGCGACACATTTGGTGCTGGACCAACAGCAAGCTTGACAACGGCAATCCCTGCCGACAACGCTGTGGGCAGCGGGTCTACTGTATACCAGACCACAAAGGCGGGTACGCTTGAAGCTTACAGCCTATCTCTTGATGCGCACGATGCGGTGGAGTGGATTGTCACCTGCACGTTTGCAGCCGACGACAACGGGGATGGCACTCCTGGGGATGGTGATTTTGACCAAACCAAGCACTTCCTTGGTCTAGAGTTTTTCTACCTTCCAAAGCTGACTCCTGGCGCGCAAACGTCCAAGGTTGCACTTCCTTCAAAGGTAGTAGTGGCTGAGTAATGGGTAATATAATCCTCGATACTCGCGGTGATGTGCGGCCAGCCCTCGACCCCGAAGGATTCCGCAAAGTCACTGGCATCAACTGGAAGACTCCCCACAGCCGCCGCTTGCAGCGGCTTTGCGGGAATCCAAAGCTGGTCGTTGGCTATGACGGCGAGGCCAAGGCCTGGGCGATTGCCCATGTCCAGCCGACTGTCGTGAAGCGCGAGTTTGGTGTGCGCGAGCAGACACACGTCGAGGATTTGCCTAACATCTGGTCGCACTGGCGGCGTGGGATATTCGAGGATGTTCTGCCGGGTGAGATTGACACCCCGCTGGACATCCACGACCCACGCCTGCCTACATACATCTTAGCCTGCGACCGAACCCAAGGCGGGGCTCAGGCGGCGGCAGAAATCAAGATGAGGAGAGAGCGGACTAGAGCACTTGCGAAGGCTGCACTGCGGCGTGAGCGACGTGCCCGTGCGATTGACCTGCATAAGTCCGCTGTAAAAGCTGCGGATGACTTAGGCATATCGTACCACCGGCCCCTTTCTCAAAGGGTGTTTGCTCGTGGCTGAGACTCTATCCGACGTAAGAACCACCATACGGGACTTGCTTGACGACCCGCGAAAAGACTTCTTCAGCGACGCTGTCGTAAATCGCGGGATAAACCGCGCAAACCAGATGGTTTACAACATGCTGGTGAAGCGCGACCCGAGTCTGTTTTCGCAAGAGAGAAGCTTTGATTGGCCTGCTGGCACTAAGACCCTTGACGTCAGCGACCCGGCATACCTCGGCGGCGTCCCGATGATAATCCAGCGCGTCTGGGAGACCGACAGCAGCGGCGATATCGGCACTAACAATGAGCCCCAAGAGGTGTTGCCTTTGCCGCAGGATGCTCTTGTGGAGGCGTATGCCGGTGGCTCGTACTACTACACTGCGCGTGGAATCAGCCAGCTCTACTATTCGATGCGTGGCCCATTCATGGACGTGGCTCCAGTGCCTGACGATACGCGGCACTTCAAAATACTCTGGGTGAGCGCAACACCAACTAACCTGTCATTAAACTCTGACGAAGTTCTGAACGGTCGGCTCCCGCATCTACACCACGCAGTTGCGTATTGCGGCGCGTACCTGCTGCTATCAAAGCAGGAAGGCCAGAACGCAACGATGATAAGCCAGCTATGGGCAGCAGCTCAGTCAGACCTCGTCTCATTCGGCAACTACCAGCAGGCGCAGAGAAACGGTCGAGTACGCTCACATCGGAGACGCTAGATGGGTAAGGCATCACCTCGTCACTTTCCGCCACCGCTCAAGGGCATCGAGTGGCGAGACGCATTTCAAGACGTCGATGGCGAGGCTATCACCGCAGAGTGCCTTATAAATCTTGAGACATCTCATGGCGAGTTGCGTGAGAGGGATGGGTTTGAACACGTAGTGACTTGCCCAAACCATGCGCAGATTCACGTCACGGACCACCCAAGCAAGTACAAGCGTATTATCACCGTGGGCGAGGCAGTCGGTAGTCTGTACGCTTATGTGTACGACCTCGGAACTGGCAGCAATACGGTGACTGACCTCTCTGCCATTACAGGGGAGAAGTGGTTCTCAGGGTTCAGGTGCTCTTTCGTCCCAGTGCGGCTCCCTGGTGGCCCCAATCTAGCCTTTGACTCAACCATCATTGTGACCCCGTCTTACGTTTACTGTGTGCTTGTCGATGGAAGCGTAAGAGTTGCGAACATGGAAACCGCAGAAAATGGCGGTGATTGCCTGCGTATAAACTCGCTGAACTACTCGTACATAGAGTCACACTTACGTGGGCCTATTGCCGTGGAGCACGCCGACAAGGTGTTCTACATGGGATGGGGCAGCGGTTCGCAGTTTCGGTTTACGAGCCCGGTAGAAGAGAAGCAGGTGCTCATACCGGAGATAGTCCTTGACCAAGACCGGGGCAGCTACCGGCTGAGTGGCGATTGGATGCTTTATAGCGACGAGTTCTCTTCTCTGGACGTTCAGGCGCACCATGCTCTGCGAACTGAGAATCGCGAGGAGATAACCGGCGCTGCGAGCTTTCGTGACGTCTTGGTGGTATTCACCGACGTGTCAACGTATGTGCTGTTAGGCGCAAGCGACAAAGACTTCCAAATGCGCAAAGTGGACAGCAGTGTTGGTTGCGTGTCCCACTGGTCCATCGTCGAAGCTAACGGGCTGCTCTATTGGATGGCCAAAGACGGCATATATGCGTTCAACGGCTCGAAGGTCGAGAAAGTATCCCAGGGCATAGACCAACTATGGTCGAACGAAACCCGGAGTGCGTTTGTCCCATCACGGTTTACTGACAAAGCAAAGGAGTTGGGGTGGCCTTGGACTGCTAGCAGAAGCGCACTAGGTCTCGTGAACTCGGTCCACTTTGCTGAGAGGAGCCTTGTGATGTGGTCGGTCCCTACTAGCAACAGAGACCTAAGCGTGCATCGGGGCGGGAACACGCTCCAGGTCACGCTGGTACACGACTACAAGCATGGCGGCTTTTACTTCTGGGCGGCAGAGGATTACTCGTTTCTTTCGCAAGATGTCCCTGGTACGTGCATGTACGATGGGGCCACTGTGGTGGACCGAGGGAGAGAGACGCTTTACATAACAAACTTTGCTGCGCCAACTATTGGTGGCATTGCTCGATATGGCGAATATATGGATATGCCAGCTCCAGGCGTAGACGTTGGTATCCCTTTCATCTGGACCACAGGCCGTATCGACAAAAACGTCATGGGTACTGCGCGCATACAGTCAACTAGATTCTCCGTGAGGGCCCGAGGGGACTACACGTCGATATCTGATGACATACTGTGGTCTGTATACGACGCTACAACGCAGCATCAGACCGACCTAAGTGACCACTACGGCGAGCTTTATCTGTTCCCACGCGAGCTACTTGAGGACTCGACGTTCACGGGGGCCTCGTCTCCGCTTCTGGGGACTGGTCAACTTGGCTCCATGAAGATTGGCGCGAAGGAGTACTTCAAAGCTAAAGGCGGCGGGTGCCGGTCTACAGACGGCTCTTTGCGAGTCTCTTTGTTCAGCAACGGCGGCGACCTAGACCCCGGACTCCGAATGAACGGCTGGGCATTTGAAATCGAGCGCGGTGACACCCGATGACGCTTCTGCCTAAGATTGGCTGGTACGAACAGTATAGAGCCCTGGGTGCATTCGAGTCTATAGACCGGCAGATAAGAGACAGGGATGTTGTAATCACCCCGAGAGACGCTCTGGATAGCGTCATACGTGAGTACAGCTCTGGCGGCACCGACCCCGATGGCGTTCGGCTGACACTCGCCCCTGGCATGTACTTCATAAAGGGGGACACGCCGCTCGTCATAGACCGCGACCGCATAAGCTTAGTCGCATCAACCCCTGGGCAGTCGATAATCATGCGAGAAACGGCTGGCGCCACGAATCCAATGATATCAGTCACCGGTTCGGAGTGTTCTTTCAGCGGCCTTGTGTTTGACGATAGCAATGTGAACGCCAGCACAAGGGGCGCATGCATACAAATAAGCGGCGACAACACATGTGTTGAAAACTGTCAGTTTTTGAATATGTACCAAGCGATAGCCGTGGACGGAAGCGACTGGGCCGTTATTCGCGGCAACAGGTTAGACTCCGTGTTAGCCACGAACGGGATACGCCTGACTGGCTCTGGTAATTACGCGCTGGTACAAGGGAACAGGGTGAACGGGCCTGGCCTGTTAGCCGCTATATATGCAGATGACCTGTTCGCAAATAGCTCTTTTGTAGGAAACGTGACTGATGCGAGTGTATGCGTTAGTTACAAGACCGGGCTTGGAAACGCAGACGCCGGAAACGTGGGCAGCGTGACCGTCAGACCATAGGGATATCATGGCAACTATTACTTTCTATAATTGGACGACGGGCGAAACGCTGGACGCGGCGGACCTGAACGGCAACTTTGCCGCCATCAAGACGCTTATCGAGACAGACAAGCTCGACCTTATAAACCTTAACAAGACCAAAGCCATAAATACGATCCCGTTCTATTTTGATAGCCTGACGGGGGGAGCCTCGGCGATATGCAATGTGCGAGTCCCGGCTGGTCTCACATATGAGTTTGTGGACCTGTCTCTTTCAACAGACAGCGGAGGCGCATCGTCTGTTGCTAGTGTTGACTTTAAAGACAACGCTGGAGTCAGTCTGCTCAGTTCGGCCCTTACCCAGACAGGGCCGGGAGAGAACTTTGTTTCCACATTCAATAGTCCGTCTGGCTCTGACGGCGATGTGCTGTCGCTAGAGATAACCCATAGTGGTTCTGGCTCATCGGACGATGTCACGGTAATACTAACAGTCAAGTCAGAGCTGACCGACTAGGAGACGACGAGATGGACCAAGCTGGTATCCCAAAGCGACGGCAAGCAACGCCACAGGCCCCACCGCGAGACTTCAAGCCGCGTAAGAACGGTACTCCAGCGGTGCCATCTACTCCTCCAGCAAACGTGCCTCGAGCCATGCCGCAGCCTGCGCCGCAGATAACGCCACCGCCAATGCAGGGTGCGCAGCGGTCAATGGGCCAGTCGCCAGCGCCAGTGCAGCGGCAGAAACAGGCTCCACCGCAGCAGCAAGCGCGTAGAAGTGGCGGGTTCAACCCAATGCAGGGGCCAATGGGCGCAAACGTCGAGCGTGCTCGTCAGGCAGCAGCGAGCATGTACGAGGTACCAGTCCAGCGCCAGACACCGAGCATGCCGCAAGCGGCACAGCAGCCACGAATGCAACAGCCGATGCAGCGGGCACCAAAACAGGCCCCGGCCCAGCGTATTGAGCGAGCAGCGCCAGCGACTCCAGCCCAAGAAGCCGCACTGAGCATGTTTGGCCCGATGCAGGCGATGAGTGGAGAATCACCACAACAGGAGTACCGTCCTGGAACTAAGCTCCAGTTCCCAGAGGTACCTTACGGCCAAATGCAAGCTGCCTATGAAGCCACCCAGGGCGAGCCAGGCGGCGATGATGGGTATCAGTACACGTCGAAATTCGATGAAGCTACGCAAGATGCATTCAAAGAGGCGTATGCACAAAACCCCGACAAGCTCGCATTTGCAAACGACTTCATTGAGAAGTTTGGCCTTGGTGAGTTCGTTGCGCTATTTGGCTGGGAGGGGCTTGAGGACGTTTACGGAGAACAAGAGAAGCGCCCTTACAGCATCTCAGAAGAGGCCCTTAAGTCAGCGGTTGAGTCTGGAGAGTACACAAACGTGGGTCCAGAGTCCGTCCCCGACAGCCTAATAGAGGCCCTTAAGTCAGCGGTGATGGAGGGTCTCATCGGTGAAAGTGAAGGCCTTTATACCGATGAAGAAATGGAGGCGCAGGCACAAGCGGTCATTGGCCAGGCAGATGAGGCAAAGGCGGCACTTGCACAGCAGATGGCGATGCGTGGTATGGGTGCGAGCGGTTTGTACGGCTCTGGGTTTGGCAACATAGACTCGCAACTCATTGATACATTGAACGACCTCGCGTTGCAGAACAAGGCGCTTGGCACTGAAGTGGACCTCAAGAAGCTTGGCATATCCGCAACCGCTCTAGCAAACATGCTGCAAGAGGAGTCTAGGCGTTCGATGTTCGATGCTCAGATGGAGTACCAGAAGTCACTGGACGACATGAGCAACAGGGACATCTACAAGCAAAACATAGCTGCGGCGCTTGGCGCTAAGAAGTGGGACGCACAGTCTAGTGCTCTGGTTAGCCAGATGATGGATGCGAAGGTCCCTTGGTCAGACATTGAGGAACTTCTCACCGTTAGGCCTGGGGGCGTTGTTTCTATAGATAAAAGCGGAGCCTTCGAGCTGCTAGGTACCCCAGAGGACGAGCGTTCGGCTTACCAGTCTTCAGCAGACGAAGGTGGGATGGAAGCATGGGCATTGGACCTGCTCAACAATCCAGAGAGACTGGAGGAGGAAGGGACAAAGGCTCAGTTAAATGGCCTGTATGAAGACTGGAAGAACACCGTGCCGTCAGATATGCATGCTTTTGTTGATAGCCCCGAAGAATGGCTTGATTACTACTTTGGAGCGCCACCTTCAAATATGGATGATGAGGCACTTGACGCATGGTGGGCTGGTAAGGAAGCCGCCGAGCGCCAAGTTGCGCTGGAGTATGGCTATGCCTTTAGCCCGCCAGGGCTAAACAAAGAGAAGTATGACGAACTGTCGTATTCAGAAAAGACACAACTATGGAATAGCTATTGGGCGCTACAGGGGGACATGGACGCCTTAGTCGATGGTCCTTGGGCTAACTATAGCAACCTAATTGAGTAGCAGGAGTTAAAGATGCCAATCGAGCCAATAGCGCGTGGCCACTACACGCAGATGCAGATGCAAGAGAATCAGCTACAGCTTGCTCGTGAGCGTCTTGCGAAAGAAGAGGCCATGCAAAAGCGACAGCTTGCAGCCCAGCGGGATGCGAGGATGGGTGCGCTACAAGAAGCTATAGGCATGGCGTTCCTTAACACTGGCTTGAAGACTGGCCTTGCTGCGGCAGGGACAGCTATAGATAAGGCCTTCAAAAACCCGTACAAAGACCTCACTACTGGCGCTATGTATAAGGCTGGGTACGGTCGTTTCGGCACAGTGCCAGCGCCTAAAAATAAAGAAACAAAGAGTGGCACGGATACCAAGACATCGGTGAGCCCGCAGGCTCCTGTCCAGCAGAATACTGCTGCGCCACAGACTGTGGTTGGCTCTAATCGGTTCAATATAGACGGAAGCAGTGATGTACGCCCAGACCTCACGCCAGTGGCTGACCTAGGGAAAGGCTTTGAGGACTCTCTTAAGACAAGTGACCAGAAGTGGATAGATTCTTTATCTGAATACAAAGGCGATGGACTTCAGGGTCCAACAGACAAGGGTGCTTTGGCAGCGCTCGGCGGTCCTCCTGTAGCAAATGTGTCTAGGCCCTCCCAAGAAGCCATTGATAGAATGAGCCCCGATAAATCCGCTGCGGCAGATGATCTTTACGGTCAGGCTGCACGACGCGCAGTAGAGTCGAGGCAACAGCAGATACAAGCGCAGGCGGTTGCGAAACCGACAAGTGCGCCACAGCCCCGTGCTGTGCCGAGAGGCACCCTTATAGTAGACAGGACGCCTGGCCAGCCGACAAAGACAACGCCAGCTCAGAAAGAGGTAATAAAGAAGCTGGTAACAGGCGAAAGCACTTTGGATAGCCTAGACGGAAGCCCTGAGCAGATTGAGGGGCAGTACTCGGATTTATACCCAGATGTGCGTGCAGCCAAGCGACGTGACTACCAGCGCATGATAGCGGCGGCAAGACTAGAGGCAGAGAAGAAGTACCCGCCTATCCGCCAGTTAACAAAGAAGCAGATAGAAGACCTAAGTGCTGACGAGAGGTTCCTGTACTACCAGGCAAACGCCGCGAGAAATGCGCTTGTAGAGGCCGATATAAAGACGCAGACAGCGCAGCTCGCAGCGTCTGAGCAGTACGCGCAGATTGGCCGACCAACATTCTCGCAGGTGCAGACAGCGACAGCATACGCCCAGAGACTGGCCAATAGGTATAACCCAAGGACCGAGTCCGGTCAGGGGCTTATGATTAAAAAGGCGCTGAACGATCGCTACTGGACAACGCAAACGACGTACCAGAACGAGATGCTGACGGATGCCTCTCAGGCAAAGAAAGACGCTATGTACCAGCGACTCAGCTCTAGAGAGAAAGCCATAGTAGATGAGGGCGGCGATGTTCCCATCACCAGGAAAGCAACACCAGATGAGGTTGCCTTCCTGCTCAATCAGGTAAAGATTGACCTTTTGGGCAAGAAAAGTCTCCTACGCGCCTTAGCCAAAAAAGGCGGCGTAAACCTTATTGGGAACAAAGCGTTCACAGTAATCTCGACTGTAGAGCCTACTAGTAGCGCCGAGGGTGGTGGTAAAACCTTCGATATCTACGACATGAAATACCTAAGGCGAATGATGGGGCCTGAGATTGGAAATTTCGTGGCTAGTTACGAAACCGCGAAGAATACTCTCAAAGACATAAACCCAGAGCGTGCAAAGGAGTGGGAGGGGAAACAGGATAGGGCTAAGTACCTTGCCAAATGGTTGTTCAATGCGCAGACCATAGTTTCAAAAAACCCAAGAAAGCTGACGGACCAGTTCAAGACGCAGGTTACTGCTGCCGCAGAGGAACTATCCGGCTTGGTAAACGCATACAGCCCCATTGCGCTACAGCAGCCGAAGACCAGAGGGCGCATTGCGCAGGCCCAGCAACAGCGAAAGGAGCGCAGAGCAGAACAGACAGAAGAGACTCTTGCGCAGCTCAAGAACAGGCTACAGACCCAAAACCAGAACATTGCCAACGCTGAGGAGGCTGTACGAGCCGCAATACCCGGTCGCCTAAGAGAACTAAAAGGCGCAATGGACACTGCGCAGGAAAAGGTTGACGCATGGTCGCCAAAGAAGTTCGGAAGATACACGCTATCCGATGTCGAAGGCTACGCCAAGGCCCCAACTCAGTTTGATGAAAACGGAGTGTATGTCAGTGGGTATAAGCCAACATCTATCGCAAACCCTAAGGGTTCAGGCAAAACGCTTATCAGAGAATTTGCTAACTGGGCAAAGAGCCAGTCTTCTGCGCTGAGTTCATTGCAGAACAAGGCAAATAGTGCTGCGAAACTATACAATGACTTCAACAGAAGCATCGGAACAGACCCCAGTAACTACAACATAAACAATATAGAGGGCGCTGGTCCTGCGATACTGAATAAGATAAACACCCTCAAAGGGCTCAAGTCGAAGCGAGGGGAGACCGAGAGGGCAATCGAAAGTAAGCAGGGCGCTGGGGACCAGACATCGTTCACGCTGGACAATAAAGACCAGCAGACTGCCGATATAATCAACTCAATGAATATTGGCAAAGCCGCCAAGCAAATGCGAATGTACCGATACTTGGTACAGAAGTACCCAAACAGGTCCATACCTGTTCCTCCAGCAATGACGGCATAGTCCAAGACGGTGGGTAAAGCATGAGTGACAATCCTTGGTGGTCAAATTTCGACGAAGAACCCAAGAAGGACAAGGACGGTGGGTACAAGCCGTACAGTTTCTACCAAGACTTCGTAGACGGAACCAAGGAAGTCTTAAAAGCGGAGCCACTGAAAACTGACCTCCCCGCGAGGGCAGACCAGTTCACATACCCAGAGGACGCCCCCGGTCGCGGCGTTGGCAATGCAGTGCTGCCAGAGGCTCGTCCAGTGCCTGAGCCGATGGTACTACCGACTCCGACTAAGTCTCCATCTGGTCTCAGGGTCACCCCTAGCTCGTTTGCGGTGGAGAAGGCTCTTGCCGAGAAGGAGCTTCTATTACCATCAGACAACCTAGCGCAACCGGAAGTAGGCTTTGACCCATTACAGTACGTCAGGGATGTTACTAAGTACGTTGCCGACAAAAGCCCATCGGTCCCTGGAGTCGCAGGGAAGCCCACCGCAAGCCAGCTTGCCTTCTACAGACAGAAGTTGCGCAAGCAAGACTACGAGCAAAAAAAGCGACAGGATTTTATTAGGGAATTTGAGAGCAGGAACCCAGAGCTTGCTGTAGACCGCCCTGTGCTTGAGGCGAAGCTACCGGCCCGTGGCATGAAGTCAACATGGACGCCAGACCTTCAGCAGCGGCTGGAGTCGTTCACAAGCGGCGGCATGAAAGAGCGCAAAGCGGAAGACCTGATCGTCAGAGATGTAATAGACAGGGCATCCCCAGAGCAGATTGAGGCAGCGTACGATGCGCAGGTAGACGCTACTCAATCGCCAGGTTCGGCAATGGTCGGCACGACCATGCTCCCAAGCTGGCTGGTTGGCAGCAAGGACGACTTCAAGTACCTCGCTGACTCTCGTGAAGAGCGACTTCAAAAGGCTAGGGAGTTTCTCAAGTCAAAGGGCGATGCGCTAAATCAGGGCGCTTTGAGCGAGCTTGGGGTAGGTGGTGAGAAGGCGGTCCAGAAGGCGACTGAGGAAGGGGTATCACTTGCTTCCGTGGGAACCCCTGAGCTTGGGCCTGCGGATATTGATTACTATACCACAAAGTTAAATCCTGGGTTCGCGGTGCTGGGAGCTGGCCAGGAGATTGCCGACATCATCGCAGGAAGACCTTCGCAAGTACGGCAACTTGGCACCAGCGGCATGGCTCAGGTTGGCCGCACCCTAGTCAACCTATTCGCCGCGCCAGAGGGCGAGAAGTCTGGTCTATATAGGATAGAAGAGGCGGCTATAGACAGGTTCAAAGACCCCGGCAAGTTAGCTCGTGATATGAAGCTAATGAGGCTTCCAGGGTCCGACGAAGAGACTAGAGCCCCAGAGAACTGGATCGCCACAGGACTTAGCGAGCTGCCGAGAGACCTTGTCCAGCTCCTGACTGCTCCGTTTATGATGGCGTATGAGCTCGGCGGCGGCTTGGCGTCACCGGCCAAGACGGAGGACAAGGTAGATAAGTTTGCCAAGGTAGTGGCAGACATGGGTCACATGATAGTGGAGTCTGGGGTTGACTTTAAATCTGGGTTTGCAAAAGGCCCAGCGACTCAAGCCTTGAACTTCTACTTGCTCACGGGTGGCCCGATGCTCTCGAGGATGAAGAAGAGGATTGAGGAGCAGAGGTACAGACTTGAGAACCAGCGCGATAAAGGCGTAGCAGCCGCAGCAGAGGAGCTTGCAAAGCTAGACGAGATAGATGTCGCAATAGAACAAGCGCAAGCTGGGCTTGATGCGGCCATTCAGAAACAAATGAACTATGAGCAATCCTTGCCATACGCCAAGAGCGGCGCAGAGTTGGCAAAAGAAGCTCGTAAGACAAGCAAAGATATAAAAGGCGTTGTAAAGGCTCTAGATAGGCAAGTCCGTAAGCGATCAGAGAAGGCCACCGAAACACTGCGTCGCTCCGAGGCAGAGCGCGGGGTATACGTGGCCGATGAGCCAGGAAGAATCCTCGGAAAGACGGAGGCTGGGTTTACGCCACGGGCAGGCCGTGTCGAGAGGTTTAGAAAGGCCAGAGAGGCAGAGCGCGTCTCCGGCAAGCAAGCCACCGAGGTTTCCGCCGCAGTAGCTGCGCTAAGGAACTCTCTTGTAGGCTTCGACAAGGTCAACAACAGAGTTGTCCGCACGCAGCAGGCTATTGAGGCAATAGCTCAGAGGACGAAGAAAAAAGAGATTGATCGCATAAACAAGCAGATCGACAAGCTAGACAGAAAGCGAGAGTACGACGACTTCCAGCGGAGACAGCCAGAGGTGGAGCTTCTGGAGTCGGAAGCGGCTAACCGCAAGTACGAGACGGAGCGCCAGCGTCTTGTTGATATGAGAGACGCGTTTGAGTCAGCCCCGGTTATTGACAAGAGTGGTAGGTATGCATCCCTCGTTGGTGAGCTGGATAGTTTGATAGCGCAACGCTCAAACTTGCGCACCGAGCTAATGCTCGACTATCGAGCGCTTAACTCGCTTGTTTCCCGTGGTGGCGCTCAATTCCTGATGGATGCCCCATCGGCAGCGCCTGCCGCTGCACCGGCAAGAGCCAGACGACAGAGAGTGGGCCCAAAGCAAGAGGCGGACGTTGTAGAGCTACTTGGAGCGCTTGCGAAGACAGACGAGGCTGTGTTCGGTGGAGAGCTTGGTCAGCGAGCAAGGTACATAGACAAGCGTGTTGCAGAGTATCAGGCCGCACTTAGGGAGAACGCAATAAGGGAGATTAGAGTAAAGGAAGCTGACGGCACTATATCTCCTGAGTGGGCAGAACAGTACATACGAGTTGCAGAAAATACTAAGTACCCAGCACCCGAGGCGGTCGTCAGGAAGATAGCACTCGACGCCGAAAAGCAGTTCACTAGACCCGAGGTCGGCGCTCCAGACCGGAAAGCTTTGGGTAGATTCATTGAGGGCAGCACAGCAGACGTGAAGTCTATAGTTGGCGAGTCGCTCAAGTCTGGCCGTGCGGCTGCAAGTAGTGCGAGAAAAGCACAGACCCAAGCCAGAAGAACAAAGAAAGAGATGCACGATAGAGAGTTCAAGCTGCGCAAGAAAGAGCGCCTCGCTCGACTTGAGCTGGAGCAGGCGGCAGGCCCCGTCTTTGAACTTAAGGGGAAGTACCGGGCCAAGGTTAGAGAAGCGCAAGACATTGCAGCTAAGGCCCCAGACATCGTGTACCCAGACACGCCAGACTTTCCAGGCAAGAAGCGCCCTGAGCCTTGGCAGCGAGACCCTGTTCTTGAGGCCGGTGCGCTAGTGGCAGAGAGTGGCGTAGCTGAAGCAATGATGAACCCTGCAAACTCAAAGCAGGTTACGTCCATGCTAGACGCTATTGCCAGTAAGGCCGACACTACATTGAAGACAAGTCGGGTCGAGCCGAAGCCTTACATGGTAGATGGAAAGTACCCAGCCACGAAGATTGAAACGATGGCTTACGACCTGATGGACATGGCTGAGACGATAGAGGCGAATAAAGCAGATATCGCCGCCAAACTGTCAGAGCAGCAGGCGCAGCGAGATGTGGTTAGCGCCATGCTAGATGCGAACAAGAGGATTGAAGACAACATAAGGTCCGTATCTGGCGACCCGAAGATTCCCAAGTCGCTTGCCGAGGCCAAGGAGATGGCAAAGAAGGCGGCTACGGACCCAGTAAGCGAGCTTGGCTTGACGATTCTAGCAGAAGCACCAAGGCTTGTGCTTGGGGCGAGCATACTGTCTCCGTTTGAGATTGGCTCACAGGCAATCAAGATGATGACTGCGAGCAAGGGCAGTCCACGCCTGCGGTACTACCTGAGGAACCCATCAGAGCGACTCAGCGAGTGGTACAGGGATATTGTCAAGGAGGCAGAGCTAAACCGATCCAAGGCAGAGTTTCAGCTCAACAAAGCACTTGAGTACATGCCAAATGAGGTGAAGCCAACGGTATCCCAGTGGATGAACATGCAGCATGAGGCTGCGAACAGGATGCCTACTGGCGAACCATTCTATGGGGCGAATCCAGACCGAAACCTTGTGACGTACATGGATACTCCGGGGTACAGCGGGTACCATGAGACTCCATACGGCAGGCAGGTTGCTGGTAAGAGTGCCGCAAACGCTGCGCATTTAGCAGAGCATATCGTAGCGATGAATGAGACCGCTAGGCCGCTTCTAGACATCAGCCGCGACTACACAAAGCAAGCGGTTGAGCAGGGCCTCTTCACGGACCCATCTAGCCTTAGGCCTCTGTGGTGGGCTGAGAAATACGACCCCAAGGTCGTGAAGAAGATGAGCGAAAAGATCGACTCCATGTTTGAGCAGGCTGCGCGTGATTTCAAAGAGATGGCACCGGAGCTCAACGAGTGGTTGCAGCAAAGAAAGTCTGTAGAATACGAGAAGGGCATATTCGAGAAGGTCGCCACAAAGATCGAGGAGACGATTAGACCAGAAGGCGCAGCACCAGAGTACAACGCAAGCGCACTAAACGCCAACATGCTCCGCAGAGCCGCTGAAAGGTGGCAAAGGCTAGAAGACGCAAGGGTCGCTGATTTGGCATCAAAGGGCCAGAAGGCAGAGCCACGACAGAACCCATTTAGCATCGAGCAGCGAGAGCTTGTCGGGCTAATTACAGACCTGGACGTTGCTGCCAAGACTGGCGTTGCTGATATGATTCAGACGATCGAGTCGTTCAAGATGTATGAGCAACTGTCAATAGGCAAGGATGGCACAACCATATCTGGCAGGCAGTACAAAGCCCTGGAGCAAGCAGCAAACGACGGGCGGATTAATCCCAAGATAAAAGACGAGTACGTGGATGTCCGTGAGGCCTTGGAACGCGGCGACAAGAAGGCTGTGTCTCCGTGGCTGTCGTCAGAGAAAAAGGTTCCTAAGTACGGACTGCTTACTGGCATAAAGACAGTAGACCCAAAGACAGGAAAGACGACTTGGCGGCTTCGCGAGGGCAATGAGAGACTCTTCATGCGAGCCGATGACCTGTACGAAATGGTCGCCGCACAACGTCTCCAAGAGCAACTCAAGGGTCTCTTTCCAAAGGTTCTGACAAATTGGAAAATATTCCAGACCGCAGGGTCTCCGATGACGTTCTACAGAAACCTCTGGACTAATGCGATGATGTTTGCGCCGATGGCAAATAACTCGCCGCTCAACCCAGGCAACTGGCCATATTACGCAAAGGCGCTCGCTGACAGTTTCCTTCCAAAGGGTAGGCGCTCTAAGGACTGGCAAATAGGCTACGAAAACGGGGCCTACCGAAACACGTATACCCAGGAGGAGTTGCGGGTGCTAAACGGTGCTATGGCTCCAATGCAGGGTGGCTTTAGGAACGGAGCCGACTTTATTAAGTCATGGCTCATGGCCCCACTGAGGATACCGCTTGAAACAGGCAAGGCCGCTTACACTGCGGTGAAGTCTCCGAGCGCTAAGACCGTCAAGGCTGTCCCAGGGGCGGTGATGTCTGAAACACTCAAGCCCCTAGCAGACACCGGAAACCTGCTCGGAAAGATGTATAGCTGGGGCGACGACGTATTCCGAAGTGCGTACATAAACAAACAGCTCGATGTTTATCGCAAATCAAAGCGCCAGAAGATGCTCAGCGAGCTTGACCGACAACGAGAAATGGGATCAATCGACCTGTCATACTTCGCGAAGCAGGAGCCAGGGCTCGCTGGGTATGTGAACAGCAAACTGACAGACAAAAGCAGGACAACAGAGAGTGTGTACTCCGCAGTGAAAGAGGCCATTGGCAAGACAGAGACAACGGTACCAAAAAGAATACAAGCACGAATCGCCAAAGACGCTGAAAACAAGTTTGTCAATTACAGTGACGTATCTGGCGTGGTGCAGGTGCTCCGTGCCCCTGTTGAGCCAATGGCTCTTGGCGGTGGTGCAAGGGCTCTTGCGGGGGCGGCATACTACCTAGCTGGCCAGCCATTTATATCTTTTGCTGCAAAGGCCACTCCACAGTGGATGGGGTGGTATGCGAACAACCCTTGGAAGGCCTCTCTCTACCACAACATCGGGAGTGCTATCACACAGGCAAATAAGATAGAAGCCGGGAAAGACGAGGGGCAGCAGGGTCAACTAGAAGCAGCGGTGAAGATGCTTCCGGCCAGTCAAGGTGGTGGATACGTGCCCCTCGCATACGCATTCCCAGGGCTAGCGAAAGAGCTTGAGCCTGTGTATGAGACTGCGCTCGGAAATCAAAGGGACCGCATCCTTGTAGACGCTCGCTGGCTCATACCGATTGGCGGGTACCTTCCAGATATTGACTTGATGGCAAACGCCATGCAGGCCCCTATGGCGGTCCTCAGCAAAATGGCGCATGCATCTGGAGACCCATTCATCAGCGCACTGGGTGGGGTATTCACAAATAGAGACCCATACAGCGGGATGCCTATATTTGACACGAGGTCTTCTACGGACCCAGAGAAGACAAGGACGGATATATCAAACTACCTGATGAAGGGGTTTGCACCTCCGCTCGCACCGTCACCGACGGACCTTTACGACATGTTCACCGGAGGGTCAACAGCGCCAGAGAAGCGCATCGAGGCTGGCCGTCAGGTGGAGACAGTGTTACGCGCACAGAAGGGCGAAAGAGACTACAAGGGCAGGCGACTCAGCCCAACCGAGGCGCTTCTTCAGATGGGCGGATTCAAGGCGCAAAAGATGCTGCCTTCCATTGCCGTCTCAAGGTTCAATCGGAGTTTCGCTAACGAGTTTGACCAAGCCAGAAGAGGGTTTCTGCCAGAGACTCTTGAGAAGGAGTTTGTATCCTTTAGCGAGGACCAGCTCGCAGAGATGGATGTTACAAGGCCTGCTGAAGCAAAACAAATACGCGACGCGGAGAGGCGTGCAGCAAAGGCCATGTTCAACAGGGCTATGCAACAGGTAAAGCTGCTTGAGCCCTTTGCCAGAGGGGGTCTTGAGGGTGAGCAGTTGCTGGCCGAAGCTAGGGCGTACCTAGACCAGTACATGCTATTTACGGTCAGCGCGATGAAGCCTGGGTCTGGGCAGACCGAAGCCGAAGACACTGCTGTGTATTACCTAAAAGAAGCGATAAAGAGCTTGAACAAGTTCAACCAACTCGACAGGGAGATACGGGGCCTTTCTAGGGCACCCGAGGGCGACAGCCCGATAAGCTTTGAGGGGTTAATAGAACAGGGGCTAAAAGCTAGCCAATAATTAGCACCAGCAAACTCAACGCGCTAAAGTCCACGCAAAGGAGGCCTAAATGGGAATCACAACCGAAGTCACAACACTCACGCTGTCTGGTTCGGGCACGTTCTATAAAGCAAAACTGCCCAATGGCGACATTTACCACAGGCATGTGATTTGGGTTGACATGAGCAGTGGAGCCGTTGGAACCGCGACAGAGGCCGAGGTGAAGTGGGCCGTCGATGGCGGAGACAGCAACCCGGCAGCAGCAGACCTCTACACTTTTGGCGAGGTGCTGACGACTACTGACGGTGAGTCCATTATCCATGACGGCATCGCTCCTGAAGACGGCGCACTTTGGATTGTAGCAAACGGCACCTGCGAAGAAGTTAAGCACTACGCCTACGACCGACGGCAGTTCGGCTTGTCTAAGTAATGCATCAGACACCAGTAAACCGGAGCGATTGCAAATGAGAAGTGGATTTGGCGGCGGCGGTGGCGTAGCAGAAGCGAGAGTGCAGGAGCTTATTCGCGAGGGCTCTACCAGCCTCACGGTACAGCAGACCTCTGCTATCAACGGAGTGGCCCTGGGCGACATCACTGACTTCACCGGGACTCTGAGCAACATATGGCCGCTCCCAATACCTGAAGAACAACGGACTGGAGCGTATGCATGCACGACATACGACTTCACGTCCACCGGCTTGCAGGTCACTACGTCTCACGATGACACCCGGTGGGAAGGCACCAACGGCGCAAAGTCCCCTGGCTTCTGGAGGATGATTCAGAACTCCAACTTTGACATCGCCGTTGACTTGGATAACTTCCAGAACCAGCCGACCTCTGCCGGAGCTGAGTGGCACGCCCACCTGATCCTCGCGATTGGAGACACGAGCATAAACGGCACCATGCTTGCTGTGCGACTGAAGTGCAAGCAAGACGGCGGTGGCGTGACGTGGCAAGTTGCCCGAGTCATTAGTCCGTCTTACGCCCAAAGCTGGGACAGCGGTTATGTTGATGAGTATACGCTGTCTGAGGCACCAACTTCAGTCCGGCTACGCATCCAGCACTCGGTTAGCGATGTGGGCTACAAGGTGTACTACTCGCTAGACGGCGGCTCTACATATAACACCATCGACGGAACGGGCAGGGACGACGACGGCTTGACCACTGGCGGCACAGGCTGGTTTACCAAGCTATACACCCGGAACCCGAACCCACATAGCTACGGCAACAGATACAGCGTTGGCGGGGCCGCATACTGCCTGTTCACGGTTGGACAAAACCTGAGCAAGACCACCGCCCAGGGCGAGCAGGGCTCAGTCCGGGTGACATTCAAGGACTTAGCTTAATGTACGAATGGACTCGTGAGCGAGGCGCACCCAAAGACCAAGAGGTCGCTCGTGTGCAGGCATCACTGGGCATAGAGGCAGACGGTCTGTTCGGCCCGCTCACCGAGGCAGCAGTCTCGACCTACCAGCGTGACGTCATGGGCGTTGATAGTAAGGTCATCGACCAGCCCATGATGGAAGCCCTTGGGATGCCCATCCACCTCGGCATCGACGTCTCTGCGTATCAGGCAGACACCGACTGGAAGGCAGTTGCTAGTTCAGGCGTGAAGTTCATGTGGCGTAAGGCCACCGAGGGCCAAACCCACGTGAACTCCGAGCGCGGCGATGACCAAGGCGATGGCGTGGCCTTTGCCCGTGATGCGGTGCGGGCTCAAAACCAGGGGATACTGACCGGCTTCTACCACTTTGGGCGCCCAGACTCTGGCTCACGAGACCCAAAGAAAGACGCAGAAGCAGAGGCATCTCACTTTCTGCGCTGGGTCTTTTCGGACCTTGCAGATCTCCCGCCAGTCATCGACCTTGAGAAAGGCAGGAAGGGCGACCCAGACTACAACGCTAAGTGGCTCGTTCACTTTTGCGATATAGTGGAGCAGTCGTTTCAGCGGCGATGCGTCATATACACCGCCTCCTGGGCGTATGACATGTTCCTAAAGGGTGCTGACGACTTGCTTATCGAGTACATCAAGCGCCGACCATTGTGGCTTGCCGACTACGATGGTGAGCCTGACAATGAAAAGCGCATCTGGGACGAATACTCAGTGCATCAGTTTACTGGAACAGGTTCTATTCCTGGTGTCCGGGGCAACTGCGACGTCAACTGGTCGGCTGGCGGCTGGATTGAGCGCCTGACGGGGTGTGCAGCTTGAAGAACTTACTTCACTTAAATGGTGAGCGACAGGCTCTGATTGAGTCCCTTGAGGAGTGCCTGCGGCTTGTGGAGTCAGGCGAGCTCGACTCGGTATGCTGGGTCGGCGTAGGTCGTGAGCTTGTGATGCGTGGCGCAGGCGGCAGAGGCCATCTCCCAGCCATCATCGGTGAGCTGCGGCGTCTTGAGTTCAGCTTGCTGGCTGGCGACTACGCATACGACGAAGCCCAAGGCGGCGACGACCTAGTCCACTGATGTGGTGGTGGCTGCAAATGCTAGCCATCGGCATCGGAACACAGGCACTTGAGCGCTTTCTTGACGGTTACCGCCCTAAATGTAAACACTGTAGGCGTCCCTGGTGGCATCACACTTATGACAGGTGTCCGGTTGGTGAGGCGTGGTATGAGTCAGATGTTTGAGGTGCGTGTGCAGACGCTAGAAGGCAAGATGGATGAGCTTCTGGCGAGCAACAAGCGCATAGAGAAAATCTTGCTAGGTGAACCACTAGACCAGAGTCAGGTTGGCTTGCTAATGCGCATGGACCGGCTTGAGCGAACAAACAGCGGCTGGGCACGGTTTCTTTGGATGGCTGCTGGAGTTGTGCTAACAGCGACGGTCGCAGTCTTAATACAAGGAGCTTGAATGAACTCAGCTACACAAGCAGCCCTCGCAGCAGCTATCGGAACCCTAGCGACATTCGCACTAAGCCGCGTCGTGGACCTGGACGATCAACAGGCAATCGGCTCTGCTATCACGACGGTCGTCGCTACGCTTATTGCGCTGTTTCTGCCCGCGCCCAGCTCAAAGCCAGCAGATGAGGAGCTTACTGGCATATCAGTATCTCCACGGACTCAGAAGGATGTCCCTGTGGAGCAGCCAAAGGTAATCGTGGAGGATACCAAGGATGCGTAATCGCAATCTTCTTTTCCACCTAGCTGTCGCTGTATTCTGGGCGATCATGGTGTTGCTTCCTGTCGGATGTGTGACCACTTGCGACACGCTACAGATGCGCCGAGACACCCAGCCAGACGGCAGAGTGAAGCTCACGTACAAGTGCGGTGAGAAGAGCGTAGAGCATCTTGTGAAGAAGTTGCCTTCGTGCCTTGATAAGTGCTTCGACGCAGCGGGTGCCCCGTGAACGAGGAAGTACTCAAAGAGGTAACCGGGGTGGCGCTAGACGTCGTCCAGGGGTGGGTCGAGGACCAAGACCTCCCTATCCCTGGGTCGGCATGGACGCTACTCGGTGAGCTTCTGTCGCTTGGTTTCGCAGAGGCGTTCGTTGACCGCTTCGAGTCAGATGACATCATCTTCGTTGACGGCGATAAGAGTGACGGCTGACCCATTCCTCATTTCACAGCGTGTAGTCGAGCGGCAGATACGATTTGCCAAGAGTCGCGGAATGAAAGAGCTAGCCCAGTTTCTTGACGAAGCGGCGATGGTCGGTATGGTTCACGAGATGGCCGAGACCGTTCAAAAATCCCTTGAAAAACAAGGCGTTCCAGTTCACGAGTGGCAGGACTGGGAGTGAGCAAATACGCCGACATACGCGATGACGTGTTGCGGCGTCTTGAGAACGGCGAAAGTTACTCCAGCATCGGCAAGCACTACGGCATTCATCGCAACCAGATTCGCCGGATACATCTTGGCAAGGCGGAATCAGAGTATGTCGATGGCAACGGCACGCCCAAGGAGGTGATGGCTCGTCACGGTTTGGACCCAGAGCACTGGCACGCAGTCAAAGTAAAGGACTGGGAAGCTCAGACAAAAAACGGGATACAGAACCTGTGCTCGACTGAGCTGCGGCGAAAAGACCCAGTCATCGAGGCCTTCAAGGACATCAAGTGGAAGACCATCCCTCGCAAGCCGTTCAAGACGGAGCCTGCTACCAGGTGCATGCTGGTCATCCCAGACAGTCAGTGCGGCTTTCATCGACAGCTAGATGGAACGCTCGTTCCGTTTCATAACCGGGCGGTTCTGGATGCATGCCTAAAGGCGGCGAAGATGCTCGCCCCGCAGCTTGATACCATCCTGTTTCAGGGTGACATGCTGGACTTGAACCAGAGCACTCGCCGGTTCCCCCGGCCAGAGTCATTCTCAGCGACAACATGGCCTGCCTTGCTGGAGTGGCGATGGCTACTAGAAAAGTTCAGGGAGTGCGGTAAGCACAGCAGCATGGTCTGGTTAGAGGGCAATCACGAGGCCAGGCTGCACAAGGTCATGGTGGAGTCGGCCAGTGAGTGGGCTTGGATTCCGCCAGTGGACGACCCAGATGGCCCGCCGATGTTGAGTCTGGAGCGGATACTCGACCTTAAGTCTTTAGGCGTGGAGTACAAAGGCCCATACGGCTCCCCAAAGGGTGAGCACTGGCAGTGGGGAGTTCGCTTCGACCATGGCGACAAGGTCGGGGCGAAGAGCGGAACGACCGTGTCTAAGATGGCCGATGGGCGCACGTCACGCTGCGTTGGTCACGTCCACCGAGCAGAGCTGTGCTGGACTAGGAGCGTCGAGCGGGATGGCGTCGAGCGCGACTGTTTCTACCTCACGCCTGGCTGTACGTCTCACATTGACGGAGACCGCGTCCCGAGCGCCGCAGCTCGCCTTAATTGGGCAAACGGCTTCGCAGTGCTATGGTTATCGCCTGACGGCTGGGTTGAGCCCACATTGGTGCGTGTACGTCCCGATGGACGTTGCATGCTGAATGGGGTAGAAATCCAGGGAGAGGACTACACCAAAGACTTACGGGAGCAGACAGGCTACCCGTTCTGAGGAGGCCGACATGCCAAAGATTAAGCGCGGTGGACACGAGTTTGACGGGCTGAATAAGCCCATCAAGACCCCTAATCATAAGACCAAGAGCCACGCCGTGGTAGTGAAGGACGGAGAGAAGCTCAAATTGATAAGATTCGGTGCCCAAGGCGTCTCGGGTAGTCCAAAGAAGAAGGGCGAGAGCGAGGCTTACAGGAAGCGCCGAGAGGCATTCAAGGCTCGCCACGCAAAGAACATCGCGAAGGGGCCGACATCTGCGGCGTACTGGGCAAACAAGGAAAAATGGTAGGAGGTAAAGTCATGGCAATCGGTGACAAGCTACGCGGCAAGCTACAAGACAAAATCACAGGCAAGGAATCCAAGAAAGACAAGCAGGTGTTGGCCGACATCATCGAAGAGTTGAAGGGCTCAGTCGAGGCACACCGCTCACAGCACGAGCGACTCCAAAAGGTTCTGGATAACCTCAAATGAGCTACACAAAACCGGCTTTACGTGAGCGGCTAAAGAAGAAGATTATGGCGGGCACGAAGGGCGGCAACGCTGGCCAGTGGAGCGCCCGAAAGTCACAGATGCTAGCTGCGGAGTACAAGGCTGCTGGCGGCGGCTACAAGGGCGGCAAAACCGCCAAAGCTAAGTCGCTCGACAAGTGGACTAAGCAAGAGTGGACTACCGCCTCCGGCAAACCGTCTCGCAAGACCGGCGAGGTGTACGCCCCCAAGAAGACCATCGCTGCTCTGAAGGGCACTAAGAAGCTGGCCGAGGCGAATAAGAAGAAGCGAGCTGCCACTAAGGCTGGGAAGCAAGTAGCGAAGCACGGGCTCCACAAGGGCAAGAAGCGGTAATGGACGAGCACTATTACCGAAATGCCCACCACGAGGACCGATGGGTGTACAACAAACTGGAGGTGAGCCTCCGAGCTGGCTGGGTCTGTGGCCCATGCGGAGAGCCAGTCCCCCAGGATGGCGAGTACATCATACGACCTGTGATGAACATGTGGGGCATGGGCCGAGAGGCCAGGGCTTTTCATCTCAAAGCTGGTGATGTGCAGGACAAGCCGGGGTATTTTTGGTGTCTGCGTGGCGAAGATGACTACCAGCTATCGGTAGACTACGCCAGGCATCACGGCCAGTGGCGGCCAATCCTCGTGGTTCGCGGGGACAAGGACCGGGCTGCGCCTATGTATCGGTTTAACCGATGGACTAAGCTTGAGCTATCGGAAGCAATCGCTGCCCCGGCATTCCTTAGTAGCCTGCGACACGACGGCACAATCAACGTAGAGTACGTCGATGAGAAGGCTATCGAGGTCCATCTTAGACACAACCCAGACTTTCAACACGGCGAAGAGGTATGCATCCCCGTATGGTCTCAGGAAGACCTTGAGTGGTCATTCCGGCCTGACCCGGAGTACGGCAGGGCAGGCTTCATCGTGGGCATGAAGCGAGCGTAGATTCTTCGCAGCCGCAGGAAGTGTCGCCAGTGCTTTGGTTTTTCACGGCAGCGACCACTTGGCTTAGGGTACCTCACAGCAGTCACCCAGGCTTGCCTCCACTGAGTACGAGGGTGGCGACTGCGGCACTGCCGGTCGGTTTTCTTCTTCACCCGCTGGATGTGGCCTAGCCAGAACCTCGTAGAAGACAGCACATCCTCTCTGTCCACGTCGTACCTTTCAACCCACGGCCAAAGCTGCAATACCCCGACGGCCTTTGGCTTGCCCCGGCGACTGAACTTGTGGTCGCCCTTAGCGTTGGCGTTGAAACCACTCTCGACGGATGCCGCAGCGACTGACATGCCGAGCATGTGTTCGGGTATTCCAAGCTCCTGCTCGACCCGCAACATCGTCATAGCTGTGGCGACTGCGGCGATGCGCTCATCCTCTGCGATAGTTGGTGTGGAGCACACGTACTCCAAGACCGTGAAGTGCCACATAATTAGAGCGGTGAAGCTCATACGGGCCTCACGGATTTGACAACCCAGTGGCCTTTGCTGCGGTCTTGGTCGGGCCGTCGCATATCGTTGTTCCGCTTGGGCTCAAAGGTGTAGAGCACCGTTGCTTTTTGCAGCCAGTAGGTTACTGACTCGCCGCCATTCTGGCTGACGGTTCGGGGCCATAGGCAGTAGCTTGTCTTGACCTTCTGCGTACCGAATTTCGGGGTTCTCTTTATGATCATGTTCTCTCCACGAGCCACCATAACGGCCATGTCGCCGCAGCCTTCAGTGCGTACAGCCAAGGCATCCCGGTAACTCTGTTGCTGGCGTAGACGACCCCTCCGGTCGCTGCCATCCCAAGGAAATAAGTGCTTGTAAATAAATCCATTTCTCGCTCCTTTGTGGAGCGGCGGTATACGTCGTCAGTAAGGCATTGTCTAGTTCTCCTGGTCCATGTGTGTGATTCATTCTGTGATCGAATGCGCCCTCACGTCAAACAAGTTTGTAAGCTGCCGGAATTGCTGGCTTTTGCAATTTTATCAAGCTGCATTGTTGACGCCACTGGCTTCGAGCGACTACACATATGACACACATGGACGGCTCACTGAGCCCAGAACTAGCTTGGAGAACATATGGCAACCTACCGCAAGACGCTGGTAGATAAGTGGTCAGGCACAACCTATCAGTGCCTTGGCAACGACCTACCTGCGAAAGTCTTAGCCGACTATCTCGTGACTTGCGCTCGAAGCAACTCAATCGGGCTGTACTTTCTTCCTATCTACCAGATGGCTGGCGAGAGTGGACTGACAATCAAGCAAGCCGAGTCTGCCCTGAAGCGGCTGTCGAAGTGCGACTATGCGACGTATTGCTACGACACGCAGTGGGTGTGGGTTCATCGCATGGGCGAGGTTCAAATTGGCGCAGCTCTATCGAAAACTGACAAACGCAGAACCATGGTTTTAGGCCTCGCAAAAACCGCAGGAAAACGCTCGCCGCGCCTCTTAGGAAAATGGGCAAAAACCTATTGTCCGAAATGGGGGCTTTCCTTTGTGATTCCAAGAGGTTCTGATGCCCCTTCGATGGGGAATCCCCCAGAAACAGAAACAGAAGCAGAAGCAGAAACAGTAACAGTAGAGAAAACGGATTTTGCCGGGATTGTTTCGCGATGGAATGAGATTACCGGTCAGAGGCTGAAGCCAGGAACCAAGGAAACGAGAGACAAGATTCGTACTCGCCTCAACGAGGGTCACACCGCCGACGAGTTGTTGCTGGTGGTGGAGTGGGCTTCTAAGGCCAAGGACAGTTGGGCTACCCACCTCAGAGAAGACAGCAACGGCAAGTGGATGCGTCCGTCCACCGTATGGAACGGGAAATTCGAAGAGCGCCTACAGTTGGCCCAGAGGTGGAGCAGTAAGTCATCGACTCCAGAGAGGAGGGACTGGAAAAACCACCCGAACTTCGCCGCTTGCCAGATGGCGTGGCTCGATGCGAACAGTCACTACACCCTTGAGGAGTTCTGTGAGCGCCACTGCGAGGCGCGGTCATGGTAGAGCAACGATGGGAGACCATCCCGGTAACACCGGAACACACCGTCATCGCTATGTGCTGGAAACACCCAGAGCAGGCGTGGCCTATCGCAAGTGAACACCTCACTGGGGACAGCTTCAAGGACACTCACTGTCGTGTGCTGTGGGATGCGATGGCAGCGTGTGTCCGAAACCATGAGCCCATCGACGTCGTCACGGTTGGGATGCGAATACCAAAGGAGACCTTCCAGGGAATGGGTGGCCCACAGCAGGTATGGCAGTGGGTTCAGCATAACACCGCGCCTTGGATACGCACGGCCTTCGACCACCACCTAAATAAGGTCGTAGAGGCCGCGAAACGTCGCCAGTGTAGGGTTGCCCTGGAAAAGGCGCTTTACGTCCTTCAGGAGGCCGAGGATGGCTGTATCGAGCAAGTGCAGAGCATCGTTGCCGACGCGACCATGCGAAGCATCAAGACGGGGCTGGTCTCTTATCAGAAGATTGTCGCTGACACCGCCGCCCGACTAGAGGACATGGCGAGGGCTGGTAAGCCACCGGCAATTCCTCTGGGCATACGAGCGTTCGACGAGCGGTTCGCTCTGGTGCCTACCGAGCCGGACTTGGTTATCATCGCGGGGCGACCGGGTTGGGGCAAGTCAGCACTGAAGCAGCAGATTGCGGAGGCGCACGCCAAGGACGGCCCGACCCTTATGTTTGAGCTGGAGATGGGGGCTCAACAGTCGTGCCTACGCATGGAGGCAGAGAGGGCGCGACTAGCGGTCGGCTTCGAGCGCAAACAGGATGTGTCCCTGGTTCACGCTCAGAAGCTGGCCCGGTCTGTTGGCTTCGCTGAGACGCTGCAACTGTGGATGGACGACACCCCGAATCAAACCATCGAGTCAGTGACAGCGGCTGCGCTAGCCCACCAGATGAAGCACGGCAAGCTCAGTGCGGTGTTCGTTGATTACATTGGGCTGATGCGCCAGACAGATAAGAAGTGGGACCGGCGACGGCACATCGGCCACGTCAGCCGAAACGCGAAGCTGTTGGCTAAAAAGCTTGGGTGTCCGGTCTATCTATTGAGTCAGATGAATCGAGGCATTGAAGGCGTCGAGAGACCTCCTCGGCTGTCCGATTTGCGAGAGTCTGGCGACCTTGAGCAGGACGCCGACACGGTTATCTTCCCTTACCGCCCGAACCCCGACGACCCAGAGTGTCACCTCATCATTTCAAAGTATAGACACGGCCCTCCCGGCAATGTAAGAGTGCAATGGATTGGACACTTTACAAGGTTTGCCGATGCGCTATGAGTTCGTTGTTCCAGGGGAGCCTGTCGCCAAGCAGCGACCAAAGGCTCGAATGATCCGCAGCGGGGGACGAATGACTGTGTCCATGAGAACCCCGAAGAAGACGTTGGAGTACGAGGGTCGGGTCGCTGACGCTTGTGCTGACGTTCCTCGCTTCGAGCCCGGTCCAGTCAGGGTCGCCATCATCACCGTGTTCGAGCGACCGAAGCGGCTGATGAGAAAGAAAGACCCCGAGGGGCGGATACTCAAGGTCACTCGTCCCGACATCGACAACGTCGTAAAGAGCATCTTGGACGGCATGAGAGAGGTTTGGTCTGACGACTCGGTTGTCTGCGATGTACGGGCAGAGAAATACTACGCGGCGAAGGACGAGGAGCCGATGGCCATCGTGACCGTGGAGTCGATGTGCGAGCCGAGCTAGACCCAGAGGCCATACGCTGGGTGGCGGTGTCGCTAAACGACTTGATTTGGTTCATTGCCCAGGACTCGCTTTGCGAGCACCTAGATAGGCATGGCTGCGAGCCAACGCACCCGAACAGCCGAGCCTACGTGATGCCGATATGGCGATGGGCTGAGTTGTGTGGAGCACGGGATGATTACGATTGCCGTGCTCGTATACAGCTATACGGGCCGCATACTTTGGAGATGGAAGAGTTATGATTACGTGTAAGGACTGCGTCCACAGCCGCAGGGAGATTGGCTGGGAAAACCTAGACGGCCAGCCCCTCGTTAGGTGCTCGATATCTGTGAGGCCTGGACGCATACAAGCAACCGAAGAGCATGAGTGCCTAGCTCACGAGCCGGACACTGTATCAGTGCCGCCTCATTACGTACCAGAGGACGGCGTTGAGTTCATCGACTACCTTCGCCAGGTACTGTCCCCAGAGGAGTTCATTGGCTTTGCCCGTGGGAACGCGCTGAAGTACCAGCACCGCGCTCGGCTCAAGGGCTCGATGGAGGCTGACCTGAGAAAGTCAGCGAACTATGCACTGCTCGCTGCTGGCTACGACTTCCGCACAGATTTGGCAAAGAAAAGCTGAAGCTGGCGTGCTATCCTCGCAGAAAAGAATTACAGTTACGCCGCACGTCGCGGCCACACATGGAGATTAGAACTTATGACATCAGGTAAAGCTCTTTCGACACCCTCTTTGGGTGGTCGCGCTCGTGTCGTCTCTTATGACAGCTATGATGAATGGAAGGCCGACCGGACAAAGTTTATCGGCGGCTCTGAAGTTGGCGCAGTTGTCCACCAGCAGGATGCCGAATGGCCCGCGACTGGGGTAAGGTCTGGCAGCTTCGACAGTCCGCTGGACGTGTACTTCCGTAAGGTTCGCCCAGATGACCAAGCGGAGGAAGATCCAGACGCCGAAGCCCGAATGTGGCTGGGCCGAGAGCTTGAGGCTACCGTCATCGGGCTGGCGAACAAGCGCTGGGGCATGGATTTTGAGAACACCCAGCTCACAACGTGCTTTGACCCGGACAACGAGGCTTTCGGATGCACGCTCGACGGCTGGTCAGAGAGAATGAACGCCAACGTCGAGGTGAAAACGACGGGAAACAAGTGGAAGTACCCGCGACCGACCGACGATGCAGAGGAAATCATGCTCGTCACAGGCGATGACGTCGCTGAAGGGCGGTTCCCTCGCAATACCTACTGGCAAGTGCAGTGGGGCATGTCAATTACGGGCCGTAAGACGTGCTATGTGGTCGTTTTAGGCGGTGGAAGCGGAGGTCTTGAGCTAAACATGTACCTTGTGAGGCGAGATGAGGCCGACATCGCCCATGCAAGGCAGATGGTAGGCAACTTTTGGGAGAACTACGTCCAGAAGAAGCTCCCACCGGCCCCTCAGTTGCCTCAGGACTGCCGGACAGCCCAGGACGAGTGGCCAAACGATGGTGGAGAGGTCCACTGCCCTCCGCAGGTTGTGCCTACGATGCTCAAGGCGCTCAGATTCTACGACTACTGGTCAAAGCTGGCCGACGGGTACAAAGCCCAGAGAGAATTGACCAAAGCATCGGTCAGATTCTACGGACGGGGCAAGGCGCTTCGACTTGTAGACCCTGATACGGGTTCTACCTGGGTCGCGACCTGGCAAAAGAATAACGCACTGAAGGTACGGGAGATAAAGGCATGAACGAGATGCCGTGGTGGCAGGGCGGACCCGAGAGAGAGGTCAGTTTGGTCGAAGATGGCGACGGCTTTGGGTTGATCGTCGAGAAAGGTGAAGAGAGCGTGCGAATTGCGCTCAAACTGGTCGAGTTGGTCTTTTTGGGAGACGCGCTCGGCGTAATCAAAGACAGATGGCTGAACACACACATGGAGGATACAGAGTATGAGTTCCTTGACCACTAAAGCGAACCCGGTCGCAGCATTGCAGAACCGGGATGCTTACAGCGCAATCGAGGCGATGAAAGGCCAGCTTATGGCCGCCTTGCCTACACACTTGGCGCAAAACCGGGACCGGTACGCACGCATTCTTGTCACTACGCTCCGCAGGACGCCGAAGCTTATGCAGTGCGACCCGATATCGCTACTTGGGTCGATTATGCAGTCAGCACAGCTCGGTCTGGAGCCTGGGACTGGCCAAGTACACCTCGTTCCGTTCAAAAATCAGGTGCAGATGATAATCGGGTACGAGGGGCTCATCGAACTGGCTCGTCGTGCAGGCGTGGTCATTCACCCACCTCGGATTGTGCGTGAGGGAGACACTTTCGACGTAGACTTTGGCAATATCAAGAACCCAGTGGTTCACAAGCCAGCGATGAATGACGCGCCGATGACTCACGTCTGGTGTGCGGCTGTCATCAAGGATATGGACCCGATAGTCGAGGTTATGAGCAAGGCCCAAGTGGATGCGGTCATGCGGTCAACGCAGAGCAAGGGCAAGTACGGCCCTTGGAAGGACCACTACGAGTCGATGGCTGGTAAGACGTGCATCCGACGGCTTGCTAAGTATCTGCCCAAGAATGCAGAGATGCTGATAGCAGAGAAGGTAGACGGGCATACTCTGACCATAGATGACGTGATGTCAGAGCCAGTCGTAGAGTGGGACGGGACAGTAGAGGAGAGCACAAATGAATAGGAACGTTGTATTTCTGGCCGGTCGCATCGGCCAAGACCCGGAGGTCAAAGAGACGGCTAGTGGTAAACTAGCAAAGTTCAGCTTAGCCACATCCGAGACGTGGAAGGGGCGCGACGGAGAGAAGAAGGAGAGCACCCAGTGGCATCGCTGCGTTGCATTTGGCCGAACGGCTGACTTTATCGCAGAGCGAATGTCCAAGGGCGCCGGAGTGTTCGTTGAGGGTAGCATCGAGTACGGCGAGTACACGACCAGAGACGGCGAGGTAAAGAAGACCACAGACATCAAGGTCATTCGCCTCGATGTGTGGAAGTGGCCGGAAAACGGCGGCGCTGGTGCTAGGCCTAAGTCATCCGGCGAGGCTCACCGGGCTAAATACGCTGACGATGACATCCCGTTCTAATGAACGCGAACAAAGAAGCGAAAGAACTCCTCGAGATGTCCCCCGAGGGGCTCGAGGACTACATCGCAGACGAGTTGTCGGCCATCGACACCACTGGAGACCGCAAGCGTAGTGCTTACCTGGGCATGGCCTTGCGGGTTCTCCGAGAAATACGTGGTGGAGGGGCAAGAGAGGCCAAGGAATTGGCCACGGCCTTCTCGAAAGTCGCCAGCGAACTTATAGAGCGAGCTGCGCCGATGGTTGCCACAAAAGAGGAGTCTGTTGAGGATTCGTTCTGGGCCTCGATTGCTGACGATGTGCCTCAGAGGGCTGAAAAGGCCGCAGACCCATCGTTTCTTGGTGGAGTGAGCCAGCGAGCGGCTGGTCTTGAGCTAGACGAGGCCGCAGTTAACGAAAAAGCGAAAGAATTAGCCCGTCAGGTGCTGAAAGAGGTGCCAAAAGAGGCTCGACAGGCGGCTGAGAAGCGTAAAACAGGGGAAAGCGTGCGTTCACCGGCATTCCGACGCGAAAAAGAGCGCTGCGATAAGGCTGCACGCTACTTTGACCTGCGTGTTAGTGGGATGAGCCGAGAGGATGCAGCATCAAGCGTCAAGATAGCTCGCACGACCGCAAAGAAGTACGACCATGACGGCCCGAGCGGTTTTCGTATCAACCCCAGGTATGAATACAACGAGAACTTGAAGCTGCGCATCCCGCCGATGAAGACGGATGGGTGGCCACCGGCAGATGTGGTAGAGAGGATCATGCTGGACAAGGCCGAGTACCAGCGGAAGCTTGAGGCTAAAGAAAAGCTTTTGAATGCGTAATAAAAAACCCTAGCCACCCGGACAGGGCAGCTAGGGTCACACACACACGGAGCGAATGCTCGCGTAGAACTAACGGGTGAATCATCACCGTTCGTTGGTCAGTAGTCAACCAATACTGATAACTTTCGCTATCTCACCGTGCATATCTTGCCGGGAGTCGTCGTATATTAGCAGGGTATCTAGCTTTGCGTGGCGGCTGTACTTTCTGACGGCTCTGACGTCGCCACCAGTGGCTTCCAGAGCGTCTGTGATGGCCGTATGTCGCAACCCGTGGGGAGTTGCTGAAGTTCCTGCTTTTGTGGCCGCAGAACGCACGATTCTAGCTGCGCTTCGCCCGGTCAGTCGCTTGCCGCACGACCGATTGTCTAGCGATACGAACAGTGGTGCGTTTACCACTGGATTTGGGTGACATCGGACCCAATTCATCAGCGCGTTCAAAGTTTGTGAGCTGACAGTGAGCTGGACTGGCTCACGGTGGCCTTTCCCGGTGATTGTGATGGTCTGGCGGTCGAAGTCTACGTCTCCGATGTCCATTGCGACCGCCTCACCACGACGTAAGGCGTTATTGTACAGCAGAACTAGCAGTGCGCGGTCCCGAGGGTGGCTCGCTGCGTCTACCATCCGCACCACAGCGTCTCGACCCGGCCCACGGGTGTCTCGGTAGGCCTGCGAGCGCACATTTGTGATGCTGATGTCGTGTTGGCACAGCCCGAACAGCTTGCCGAGCTTCACAAGGCTGCGAACAGCGGCCAGTCGGCGGTTTATAGTGGCTGGAGCGAGGCCAGAGTCAATCATGTGCGCCTTATAGCGAGCTACAACCCGGTTTGCGGTCCCGGTATCGGCTGTAACGATACTTTCGACGGCGTCTGGAGCCCACGCCGCCAGACTTTCGAGGTCTTGACGGTACGCACGCACCGTTTCGGGTTTCTTTTGACTTAGCCAGTCTCTCTGAAGCTCCTGTATCTGGATTCGCTTGCTACAGGCTGTCTGTGTTAGTTCTACGCTCTTCATTTAGCTTCTCCATCTCTGGGTTGAGTGGTGGTGGCACTATCGGGGTCCATCTCTGTATTAGAGGCCACAACCTGAACTTTCTTGAATCTGAGCCCTCGTAGTCAGAGCGGTCGTACACCCCGAACTGGCCAACCATTGGCGTTTTATTGCTGTCGAACGCACGCTCGTTCCACCACACCATCCAGCCGACTGCGCTGTCAGGAAGGTGGTCGAAGATGTTTTCGTTGTGCTTCAACGGCGGCAACCAGTTAGGCTCATCGCTTGTGACCCTGCGCTCGCGTTTTTTGCCTGTGGATGCGAACTCTTCAAGGTCTCTAAGGCAGGCCTCAGATATCCTTGGCGTGTCTCCTGCTCGAAATGCCTTGAACCACTTGTGAACGGCCTGTCTGGACACGCCAGTGGCCTCGCTTATGGTCTTACACGGCTTTGGCTGCGTGTACTTCCCACACTTGTCGATGTATGTGCCAACCATCGCAGCGCGAAATCTGCGGGTGGCGTTCTTAGCTATCATGTCGTTCTCCTGTGTGTTTTGTCAGGTTATCAGGACGCAGCCTGCTTGTCTACGCATGTCTGCGGGTGGCGTTTGCAGTACCACTCCGGGCTGTCGCACTTGTCGCACAATACGGTGACCTTGCGCTCCCGGCGGCTGCTGCGGTGGTGCTCCGAGTCTGGGTTGTCAATGATGTACAGGTAGCGGTGCTCGAGGTAGCGCTGTCCGGCCTTGACTCGACCGTTTTTGTGGTCGCGTTTGCAAGTTCGCTGTGCTGAGCTCAGTAGCTTGCACCACTCCCCGCTGTCCTGGTCGAACTCGTACCCGCTGTCCTCTAAGTGGTCTAATGTGGGCTCGTAGCGCTCGTCGTCATCCCAGTAGCTGGGGTGCTCTGAACTGTCGCCGATGCTGTATCGGCTGGGCCTGTACGAGGTTCTCATCATTGTTAGGTGGCTTCTACAGAATCCGCTCATATCACACCTCCATGTCTAGTGTTTGCAGTGTCGCTTTGATAAATGCTGCGGCTACTTGAGGGACGATGGCGTTCCCGTAGGCGCGCAGTCGTCCCACTCGGTTGGTAATCCCATCAGCCAGCGGGAGTGTGCCGGGTTCAACTGGCCTGAAATCGGTTTGGTTGGGGTCTCGTGGGTTTCGGCAAGGCACCCACTCGCAATCACTCCAAAAACCTGCCGTGGTAGCTGGTCGTCCCTCGGCACTCCGTTTGCCCGATGGGTCGCCATTCCCGGCGTGTCCTTGTGGTCGCGTTTCGTTGGCGTCACCCAGCCCACAAGCTTGACCTGATGAGACAGCAGGGTCACCGACTGTCCGCACGGGTATCGTTCCTTGCGTTTGAGCGCTGCCTCTGGGCTCCCGCCGAACTCCTGTGCTGTCGGCGTGCCCCACGCTACCAGCCGAGCCACCCCGAGCAGCTTCAAGCTGGGCGGCTTTGTCTTGTCGCCCCTGCTGTAGCTGTACGCGGAGCCCTTCGAGTCGTTCTTCACTGGCGACGGCCACCCAAAAGAGGCGCTGTCGGATGTGCGGCGCACCGAGGCCCGCAGCGCACATATCGGCAGCCCCGACGGCATATCCCAGTGTTTCCATTTGAGCGCGTACAGTGTCGAACCAGCGCCGTCCGTCAGGGCTCGCAACTTGCTCTCCAAAGACGATTGCAGGGCGGCACTTCGCGATGAGTGCGTACCATGTTGGCCACAAGTGGCGCTCGTCGTCTGTACCTTTGCGTTTTCCTGCCGTACTGAATGGTTGGCAGGGTGCCGAGCCGGTCCAGATGCTTGCGTTGTCGGGTACTCCGGCGAGTCGCAGTGCGTGAGACCACGCGCCGATGCCTGCGAAGAAGTGTGCTTGGCCATGTCCGATATCCTCCGGTGTTACGTCGCGAATGTCGCGGTGGTCGATGGTGCCAGCGGCAATGTGCCCCGCCCCTTCAAGGTTGCGGAGCCATTGCGCTGCGTAAGGTTCTATTTCGTTGTAGTATGCTGTCATTGCTAGTCCATGTGCCGCGCTGATAACACCATGCGTACCGTGGTTTTGAACTCCTCGCCATCGCTGACCCGTTCGATGACGACTGGCAGCTTTTTAGCCCGTGAATTTATGCCGGTTACTAGGTAGTCCTCGCCATGTATGGTCAGCTTGCGGTGAAAGTCGCGCTCATCTATGCAAAACTTGGCACCGTCCCGTAGGAAACTGCTGGGGACCATCATGCGCACCCCTTCGAGGGTGACGATGGAGGCCTTGCCTGTTTCGGGGTCGCGTTTGACCACCGTTTGCGGCCTGTCTACCTCGACCATCTGCTCCATCTTGATGGTGAGCGCGAGGTAGTCATCTCCAAGGGTGCCGTTGCTTATCTTAGGGCACAGCCCGTACTCGGTTGCGAGGTGCCCGATGAAGCTGTCTATCTCTTCGCGAATTTCGATTGCTGTTCTTTTGTCCATTGCTTTTCTCCATGTGTTATCCGTCCGTCAGTGGGCGGCATATGCCCCCGAGTCCTCAACTCGGAAGCATAAACAGCTACTGACTAGGCTAACCCCTCTGTCTGGACTACCCACTCGTAGGCCTCGACCAAGTCGTCTAACACCCATCGTCGCGCCTGCTCGTGGCTCTCGGGTTGTTCGCCGTAACGGTAGCTACGACAGTTCGCGTGCAGCCCCACGCATGCAAGTTCTCCGGTGTGGTGCTCCTCGTATCGGACGCACACGACCTCGGGTACCTGCGTCCAGCTACCATCCATCTCACGCCAGCCCGAGCCTGGATGGCTCACTAGTACGTGGCACCGCCACTCGCGCTCGACTTTGTACCAGCCTTTGACGACTGCAAACTCGTCATCTGCGCTGACTACCGCACGCCAGCCCGATCCGGGGTGACTCGCGAGTATTTGGCACTTCCAGTCGCCATCGACCTCACGCCATTGCTTGACGATCGTTAGGTCGCTTGTGTCATGCTCGTTAATTGCTTGATACAAATCGTGCGCATGACAGGCCGTCAGATCGTCGTATTGGATGTTGTGCTGCATGCACCACTCGTGCACAGCGTCGCATTCTGCCTCAAATGCTGCGTTAAGCTTCGCACCCGGACAGGCAATGCAGAATCCATCGCCGTCAGAGGAGCTCGATGGGCAGTCGCAGTAGAAATCAAGGGTAATCGTGTCAGTCATCAGTCTACTCCTAGTGTGTTATTCAGTCTGTCAATCTCTAGTTAGTCCGGCAGTGATGCGATCAGCACGATCAACACGTACATCAGCGGGAACAGCAGCACGCCAGACCAGAATTCGATCCGTTGCTCTCGTCGCTGGCGTCGATGGTGCCTGTCTTGAAAATCGTGGTACTCGTATCGTTCAATCATGGCTATTTGCCCTCCAAGTCTCGGATTACTTGTCGCTGGTCTCGGATGATCATCTTGAGCCTGTTTAACTCGATCCGTGCGTTCTGTAAGGCTCTGGCCGGGTCTTCAATGACCACATCCGCAGCGGGGCCCTCGTCATCTTGACAACCGTTGCCGTCGTGTAGCGCCAGAAATGCGATCATTCGTTGGAATTCTACTGCTATGTCGGCCAAATCCCATCCTAGATGGCGTGCATCCTCTAACGCTTGCACACTTGGTAGCCCGTCCGGGTTCTGTGCGTAGTGCTCGACTAGTGCGTTGTAGGCGTCGCGTACGGGCTTTGCGTCGGCCATGTTGATCCGCAGGTGTTCCGAGATGGTCTCGGGGTACATCTCGTACTTCAGGTTTACCAGCATGGTAGGTCGGCCCTTCCAATTTCTAAGCGTTAGTTCGTACTGGTCGGAATCTGTCGCGAATTGCGATGCTACCGGGGACATCTGCAAGTCGTACCGGGTGCAATTTCCGGGCGTGTGGACAGTAGAGAGAACGCCATTCTCTAGCGTCCATCCAGCGATCTGTTTTCTCTGCTGGTGAAGTGCGCGGTCGTGGTCCCCCTCGGGCGCTATGGCTTCCATTGCCTGTGAAGCTTCGTCGATTGGAAACCCTAGGGCCTCTCGTGCAAAGTTAACCGCCTCCTGGTAGGTGCTGGCGTAGTGTGTGGCGTATTTCTTGGGATCGTGCATGTGATCAATATGGACCTCGAAGCGATCGACATATGGCTCGGGGTTGTCCCATTCCTGCGCGGTCTGTAGGTTCTCCACGATGTAGCCAACGTGGGCATTGTAGATCTTGATTGATGTTTCGCGTGCTGGGCGTCCCCAGTAGTTCGCCACCACTTCACCTTTCCATTCAGTAGTGCAGTCTGGCGTTGATGGCTCGAATGTGATCGCGTTCATTAGCTTGTTATTCATTTCTAGTTTTCTCCGTTGTGTGAGTTGTTGCCGGCCTTTAAAGGTCCGCAGATAGACCCGAGCGTTGACAACTCGGGCCCATCGTCAGCCGTTAAAGCTTGGGGGATTGCTCTCCGATGTGAGCGAGTACGAAAACGGACGTCAGAAGCGCGTGTAGTGCGTAAAGTGTGAACATGATGTTAGCTCTCCATTGGGCCCAATTCGGGCCCGTTAGTGTGTGTGTGTGTGTTCTTATACGAAGAGCCCGACGGTGCGACCGCTGGCGTTCCGTAGCGTCTGGCCACGACGGCCACGGGCCGACCATGCGGACCGGTCCCCGTTTCCATGTCGAGGTATGGCGATGCTGTCGCGGTTGGATTGTGCTCCATTGCACAGACCGCACTCCGAGCATGACAGCCGGTTTCCGGTCTTGGTCTCGAATTCCTTGGAGGCTGGGCACAGCTTGAAGCCTTCCGGCATCTGTGGATCGTCCTGCGGTGCAATGCTGTAGAACACTCGCCAGCCGCGGGACTGGGCCTGTAGTGCGTCGGCTTCATTGGTCACGCTTGCCATATGGGTATTCTTGAGCCATGGCGTGTTACGCCATCCGGCGGTATAGCCGATGATGTCCATGTCGTGACCGTTAGCGCGATGGCAAAAGACAGCCGCCTCAATGAGCATCCAAGCATCTGATGGAAGCGCAGCCGCATCCCCTGCGCCCACGCTGCGAACCTTGGTTATCCCGAGCAATGATGCGATCTCTAGAACCTTTGGAAATGGCATCTCGATCACGCCATTGCGTAGCGCAGCGGTCGCACTGCTGGCGGCACGTACGTTGTGCTGGATGTAACACTTGGTTTTCCCTTCCGAGCGATGCTCGCATGCCTTTGGACATACGCTGTCAATGGCTCCGCCTTTCATGGCTTGGATGTACTCGGCAGGCTTGAACGTCTGACCTACCATTTCCGCAGGCATCACCCAGAGCGTGACCACGCGGTTGGTTTTCGAGTTTCCGCCAATCTGAGCGATGACAGCTAGATCGGAGCCGTCGAGACGTGAAGTGGTTCGGTTGATTAGGTAGTGTGCTTGCATGTCGTTTCTCCGTTGTGTGTGTGTGTGTGAGACCACCCATAGCATGCGGACCCATATGCGGTCAACCGTGGTTGACAACTTTTTTTTGGTGTTGAAATCATTGAAGAAATCGGGCTCGAAATGCCGAAACACGTTCTACCATATGCTGGTGATGGGGTGGATTTTGTCCGTTTCTTCGCTCTCTCCTCTCTAGTCGCTCGCGATATCGGGTCCGCTATGGTGTGACATAGTGGCGCAATATCTGCGGAGCTTGCCAAGCCTAGGCCGTGATTCTCTGCGTCCGATATTGGATATTAGGGGACTCTCGAAGGGGTGTCCCCCCCACCATACCCCTTTACCGTCGACCTCTGCGCACTGTACGCACGTTCAGGCATGTTCTCGAGGACCCCCCGGCCCAGCTCCCCCCAGGGGGGGG
>Ga0208162_1000066_pt1 | contig 49042 bp, 49 predicted proteins | sample CB_VirMetaG_4_FD_184539 | JGI IMG/M metagenome (GOLD analysis project Ga0208162, IMG submission 184539) | Freshwater to marine saline gradient viral communities from Chesapeake Bay - CB_1508_1M Viral MetaG (SPAdes) (version 4) | ecosystem: Environmental > Aquatic > Marine > Coastal | place: USA... | reverse complement strand
GTTCCTTTGGCAGACTTTGGGTATGACGATTATGAATACCCAGCCACTGATGACCGCAAGCGTGGCCCTTCTGTTGGTTATGAAAAGTCTAAAAGCCCAGGTTATAAAGAAGAGGCAATCAAATTCTTTGACAAAACAAAAGATCTATGGTATATTGTTTTTCTGAAGACCACCCTTTGGGGCTCAATTTGGGACTCAACAGGTTTTGAGAAAATTAAAGAAGGTGATCCGAATGGTCTATTTGAAAGAATTCGACAAATGCAAATAGACAACAACTGGGATCCCAAAGGAAAGTATATTGTGGTTTCTTTCCCTTCATTGAGTGACGACATGTCTTCGCCAGATTGGCAGATTGTCCACGACATTATTGGGCACACAATTGAAGAATACCACCGAAAGCAATATGGCAGTTGGCTAGAAGTGGCTTATAACCCTAACTATAAGCAATCATTGGGTGCTATTCATGATGCATTGCCAAGGGAAATGAAAATTGCTTCCGCAGGACAATTGAGCGAAGACCGTGGGCCGGATATATATGCTGCCTTGTTTCTTGGCAAAGGCCCGGCCTTTGGCATCGAGGATATTCCAGAAGATGCGCGCTGGCTTTTTGAAGCTTTCACCGAGGTTGTCGATGCCTTTAAAGACAAGATCAAAGAAGGCGAGTTTTGGCAATTTGGGGGATGGGATTGATGAAACTTTTATTCGAGAACTGGCGAGTATTTCAGCTTAAAGAGATCTTTGATAGCCCCGTCGATGAAATTCAAAAACTAGGGGAAACAGAAAATGCCATTAGTTGGGGCTTCTCTGTGGACGGCATGCCCTATGAAATGATGATTAGTCGCTATACTGGCAGGGAAGATTTTAAATCATGGGAAGTAGAGTTTTACCATAAAAACACCACCAAGGCAACAAACTATGGCTTGAAAACAGGAACAAAGGTTATGTCTACTGTTCTTAAGATCCTTGAAGATTGGATTGAAGAAAATGAAGACAATTTCTTTGTTCTCGCTGCGCTTAGTGAAGGCGAAAACAGAACAAAACTTTACAACAGGCTTATGAAGGTTGTTGCCAAAAAGCTTGGCAAGAACTATGCTGTTGGAAAGTCTGGTACATCCTGGCTTGATGGTCAAACCCTGATAAATATTGGTCTTATTGAGAGAAAGGTAAATAACCTTGTTGCCCAATCAGAATGGAATGCTGCTAGGCGAGCAATTGCTACTGCCATACAAATCCTACACGAGGAAGGAATAAGAGAAGGCGAGGCCATGGATAGGGTTGTTGGAATATATAACAAAATCGAAGATGCACAACTTGGCCCGAAAGGAGAATGATGAAGCTCTTTCTCTTATTTAGCATTCTTTCTTGCGAGCCCCAAGAACCTCTTTCAAAGCGTGAACTAACTTATGAATTTGAGGATATCTGGTGGGAGGCAGAAGATAACCCGCTGGTTATGCCGGAAGAAGGCGTGGTTTGCTTTATCTTTGTTCAAGAAGAAGATCTTCAATCTGGCCTGGATGGCAGGATCTGGACTTGGTATGAGGGCGAAGATTTCAGCGGTGCTCTTACTGCTTTTGAGAAAACGCTAACAGGTTATTACATTCCTTATTATAATGTCGACCTTGAGATCCTTGTTGATGAAAATGGGCTTCTTACTTTAAAAGGCCGGCAAGGGATATTCTCATATTCCAGTCCACTTAAAAAATGTAGTTTATCGTCCTAGTTTGAACTATTTATAACGTGGAACTTTATGTGTATAACGCGAAACTTGATCGTGTGGTTGACGGCGATACCGTGGATGCGATGATTGACCTGGGGTTTGATACTTGGGTTTTTAAAAGAATTCGTCTCCTTGGCATAGATGCCCCTGAGACACGCACAAGGGATCTGGTCGAAAAGGAAGCCGGGTTCAAAACCAAGGCTCGCGTGGAGGCCCTTCTCGGTCCTGCGGGGAGCCCTTTTGTTTTGCATTCCGAGGGCCTGGATAAGTATGGCAGGTCGTTGGGCGTTATCTATGTTGAAAATACAAATATCAATGAACTTCTAGTTAAAGAAGGCTTGGCTGAGGTGTATGAATGAAACTACTACTTGAAAAATGGGAAGCATATCTTGAAGAGGGCAAGGCAGACGATATTGTTGCAAAATATCCAAACCTTAAGCCGGCTCTTGATGCTGGAATTAAGAAACCTCAACTACTCAACTGGATGGCCAAGCGTCTTGGTGATACGCCCATTGAAGATGCGATTGATGCTGTAAAAGCATTTGACAAAGCAAAGGCCTCGCTGAAATTAAAAAAGAAAAATACTGACATCTATGGCTACAAGACTGTTCAGGATCTTAAGGATATTGTTCAAGCCATTGGTCCATCAAGAAGTGAAAAAGACGCTCAACTTGAAAAAGAAAGAATCTTTGTTGGTGAGTTTGGCGATTGGAAGGTTGAAATGCCGCTCACAACAGCCTCGGCTTGCCAAATTGGCAAAGGAACGACATGGTGCACTGCTGCAACAAAAGCTGACAACATGTTTATGCATTATGCCGAAAAGGGCATTATTCTTTTCCATCTTACAAAAAGAGGAGAAAATCCAAAAGTAAATCCCGATGCTAAACTTAGTGTTGGCTTCAAGGAAGGTAAGCCTGTTTTGGGAGGAGACTTTGGCGGAGTAACTGTTAATGCACAAAATACAGGTCTTGACGCCAAGTCATTAAAAACTATCCTTGGAAACCAGTTTGATCCAATTATGAAAGCTATGCAGGCAGAATCGGATAAACAGGGTGGTTTACATCCAGCGGCCGCAGAAAAAGCAAAAAGACTAAAAAAGCAAAAAGAAGAATTCTTAAACGCGGCCGAAAGAGCGGGCATGGATCCAGAACTAAACAAAGAAATCTACGAAAAAACTCTGACAGGTGAGCTAGATCCAGAGGCTAAAAGAGAATATTTTGAGAAACTTTTTGCTTTGGAGCCTGATCCTGTAGTTGTTGACTTTTATGTGGAACTAGCACTTGGTCGGGGGCCTGGTGCGGGGATCCAAAGCGATCAGGCCGTACACATTCTTACCAGTGTTGCAAGGCCCGCTGCAATTGATCGCATCTTTGTTAAGGCCAAAGAAATGAACAAAGAAATCTTTGCTAGTTTTGCTGTCTTATTGGCAAGAAGTCCATATGTTCATGGCGAGGCTTTGGCTCGTTTAACAGAAATTCCCGTGTTTAACGATCCTGGTTTCGAAGGTCAAAGAGTTAGGTATAACGTTTTATCTAATGACAAACTACCGCTTGAAATAGCTTTAAAGTTTCTTGACAAATATGTTGCTATTTCACAGCAGCCAAAACAAAAAGGCGAGGCTTATAAAAAGCAGGTCGAAGCCCAAACTATGATTCGATACATGGCCTCAAGAAAAGACCTGCCGGCAGAAATGCTTAAAAAATTATCAATAACTTCTAATGATGCCGAAGTTCTCACAGATGTCGCCATGAATACCAATACCCCTCCAGATGTTTTGAGCGATTTAGCAAAAGATCGAACTTTCATGATCAAACTAGCAGTCGCAAAAAACCCATCAAGCCCTATGGCTGCCTTAGCAACAGTCTTAAAAACTGCCAAAACAGATTTTCCAGATGACACTGGCAGGCATAACCGGCAGCGTCAACAACTTGCAGATGCCGTTCAAAACAACCCGAACTATACAATGACGGGTAGAATCAAGGCAGGTGCTTCAGATCTTCTTAGAAGACTAGTTAAGGAAGAGCTTGAAGCCGTTCTTCGTGAAAAAGGTATAAAAAATTGATGAAACTTCTACTTGAGAATTGGAACAAATTTCTTAAAGAAAATTGGTCTGCTCCGCAAACACAAGAAGATTTAGATATTGTTTTCCAGATATTAGAGAAAGCCAAAATAGAAGGCTTTAGTGGCGCCTGCGCAGCAGCAGCCATTGCTATCAATAATGTTTTGTTTGACGGCGAAGGGACATTAGTTGCCGCAGTAAACAAACATTTGTGGAAAAAGAATGGCAGAATGACCGGGCACGTTGCTGTGTATTATGAGCCAGATGGAAGTTATTGGGATGCCGAAGGTGAGAAAGACTGGGAAGACATAGAATCTTGGGGGATGTTGGATCCAGAAGATTCTGATTATGAATTTCCAAATGAAGAAGCGGCTTATGAAGTCATTAGGCTGGAACCATCGGAAGACGAGTTGTTCGCGCAGTTCGGTGGATGTAGTTATCCAGAGAAAGTTCGGAAATTGCTTCGAGCAAAAGAGGAAATACTTGGACAATGAAACTCCTGCTCGAAAGATGGAACAAATTTCTTAAAGAGGAAAGCAATTCTCTACATCATACCTGCCCAGAAGCAGACCCTGCGGGCTTTAAGGTCTATTACAGAATTGACAGGAATAACCCGCCATCAATAGAGCAGATCTTAAACTGTTGGGTTAAGAACGAAGCTGCCATTTACGACAGCAATGTAAACCATCTAAAACCAGCACTTTATCAAACCGGCGATTTGACACCGTACAGAGAGTATCCAAGAGGATACTTAAGAAACCAACCAGAAACACAGCGTTATCAAGATCTAAAGAAAAGCATTGAGAAAAATGGTTTTCAAGAACCAATTATTGTTATGTTTGGTAAAAATGGAGTTGTTAAGATTGGTGAAGGAAATCACAGGCATGAAATTGGACTAGAACTTGGAATAGAGAAAATACCCGTAAGGTTTATTTTTTGGCAGAATGTTAGTAAGCCATCAACACAAGAACTTGACAACCTCTATGGGGACGAGGTGCAGGAGCCGGAAGAAAAGCCCCGTATGTCCGATCAGGAATACGAAGAACTTATGGCTTTAATCTTTGGGAAGGAAAAACAATGAAACTAATACTTGAAAAATGGAATAAATATATTGTTTCAGAAACAGTTGGTTGGCAAGGTGGGGAACCACTTACTCCTATTCAAACAGACAATGTTTTGTTTTTGAGCACAGAAGCCGATAATCGACCGGGTTTTGAGTCTTTTCTTGAAAATCAACTCTTTTCAGATGCTGACATTTATCCATTAACAGATCACATTGAAGAATTAGTGAGGCAGGTTCCCGCTCTTAGTAGTGAAAAAATAACTTCTATTGCTGGTGTAGGAACTAAAGGCGTTGCCTTAAGATTGAAGAATGGCAATATCTTAAAGCTTTATGTTGGTGGTTGGCTAGACTCGTCGATCGACCCCGGAAGTGAAGAAGAAAAGTTCTATGCTTCTGAAAAGTCAAAAATGTTCAGCGCAGATGGTTCCGTTTCTACATTACCAGTTTATGATCAGGGGACTGCTGATGTCCATGATGCAATGGTAAAATACACTGAAATGGCAGAAGTTATGCCATTTGACAAGTACCTGGATTTTACAGGTCGGAGCAGCGATAACGATATGTTAGAGATAGAAACGGCTATCACAACTATAAAGCGCGTTGTCTTAATGGCTGAACTTCCGGATTACTATGGCCCGCCTGCAAACCAAGTCACTTTACCCCAAAGAATTGAAAGAGCCATTAGATCGATCAGGGTGTCTAAACTAACCGGGCCAGAGGTTAGAGGGCTCACAATCATGCTCAAGTACGTTATTACAAAATACGGCCCAGAATTTCTAGAAGACTTCCACGAAGGAAACTTTGGTGTTGTTCAGCAGACAATAGCAACAAATAGACCAGCATTTGTTCTTTTTGACCCGTAAGTCTTACTGAAAACTATTTACTGCACGGAGAAAACTTATAATGAAAGACCTTTTCGGTGGTTGGCGTGGCTACCTCAAGACGCCCTCTGTTTTATTAGAAATAATCAAAGAAGATCTTATTAGAGAATTCAACCAAGCAGACAAAGAAGGTCTATTGGCAGATGAAGCAGACTTTTCTGTTTCTTATGAGATTGAGCTTGAAAGCAGGGTTCCACTAGAGGGCGAGGATTCTTGGGAAGAACCGGAAACTCAACTCGATCGAGACGCTATGAGACAGTTCATAGACGATAATATTGACTTTGAATCAGAGGTTGGCGAAAACCGAGTCTTGGACAACTTTCTCTTTGAGTGGATGGACATAAGAGATATGGACGATATGCTTGAGACATACTTCAATCATCGCCATGGAAGAGACCCTTCTGAAGCAGAAAGACAAGCAATGTTGTTTGGTCTTGCTATGGATTATGAAGAATCTGTAAAAGAAAAATACGAACAATTTGTCAGGGCTATCTCATCAGTTGGAAACACAACCAAGCGACAGCGCGGGGCCAAGATGCAGTGGGCCGAAAAAACAGGTAAGTTTTTGAATAAGGTGTTTGGTTATGAACACGATCCGGCACAACAAGATTTGTTCCCAGATGCGGATATGCGTGGCCAGCACATGATCGACTGGATTACAAAAAACGTTTTTGATCCAGATGATCCAGGGGAAGCGATGCGGGCGCGCGGAACCGCTGGCATAGCCACACTCTTCCAAGAGGTTTTTTCTAGTTTTTATACGCTTAGCGAACTTGAGGATGAGGCAGGGCATTTTTATGATGACTTTGCATATGTTAGGGGCCGATGGACAAATGCTAGTGAAGTCGATACAGTCGGCACCTCTAGCGATATATTTAGATATAAGCTTTCTATGCGGCTGGAGCTTATTGTACGCGAAAAAATAGAAGAACTCGCGACAGAGGTATATGAAGAAGCAATTTCGGATCCAGAAGATTATCTAAGCAACATATTCACAGATTATGAACTTGAAGATAGATTCTCGATCCGGCCTGATCCTGAAGAGATGGAACAAGACTACATGGATCTTCTTCGTCAGCATCTTCCCAACTTTATGGCAAGGTATGAAGATGTTCTAAAATTTGAAGACGATATGTCTTTGGAAAATGGCATTGAGTTTTCTATGGATGACCCTCCTTACCTTACGGGCCTCAATGCGGCCATTGAGTTTCTCAAAATATTCTTTGACGACTTCAACAACCAGACCAACTGGGTTATGTCCAGCCGAACTGGTCTTCACACAAACGTAGGCTACATCCCAACCGTCGCACACGAAGACAGAGACCTGTTCAAGGGAATGCTTTTCCTAAACGACGACATGGCCAAGAGAGGCTTTGAGAAGCGTAAAAACTCTCGCTGGGCCATGGACATTAAGAGGGATGCCCTGGACATGGTTTCCAAGGGCTTTGGTGATGCGAAAGTGAACATTGGAGAAATAATCAAAGACGAAAACCGAATGCGAGAACTGAGGCAACGGCTTTCGAATTCAGTGGAAAGTTCTGTTATGGGAAAATACACCAAGTCTCTCGGCATGAATATTACTCATCTGGCGGATTACGACTATGTTGAGTTTAGGTACCCTGGACAAGACGAGCCAAATTATGCTAATATGGTTAATGCTACTCTTTACTACGCTCACCTTATAAAGACGATCAGCGATGAAGACTACAAAAAGAAGGAATACATTACAAAACTTGTTGGCTTCTTCAATAACCTCCGTGCCAAGGATCTAGAAACAGACAGACAAGATCTAAAAACTGCTAGAAAGTTTTTCAGCCTTCCCCTTGGCACACAGTTTGTTTATGCGGCTGACACGAACACAGGCTCACCATCAGCAAAAGATGGTTTAAGAGCTTGGATTAAAGTTTTTTATGAAAATGAATTAAAGCCGCAACTTCTAAAGAAACAGGGTGCTGATGGGATGGTTCGAATTGATGATCTAGAGGTTCCGATTGATCAAGCATATGGCAAACTGGAGCGCCTGATCTTTCGACAACTGGGCTATGGTGTTAGAATTCCTATTCTTTATCATGGCTTGAAGAAAAAACCAAATAGACCCGATCTCAAAGGGAAAGACAAATATCTCATTATGTGGATTTTTCCAAGAGAACAGAGGAGCGGAAAGCCAGATTTTAGGGTAGCAAATCAGACTATAGCAATTTTTGTAAGAAACTTAAACAAATTTCATCTATCAGATCCAGAATATGCTATTAAAAAGTCAGGCTTGGACGTTGATTTGAGCGATCCCATAGAACTACCTGAAATGGGCTCCATTGCTTTACACGCGATCGGTGATGCGCGCTGGAGAGAACGAGCGAACAAAGAAAAAGAAGGTGAGGAACTTGACGAACTCAAATTCACGTTTACTTCCATGAATGATCCAGTCTATGTTAAGTTCCTAAGATGGTACAAAGAACAATACAGAAAGTGGAAGCGCGGCGATCTTGAATATATGACATCTGGGAGTGAGTGATGGCTGTATGTAAAATAAAAAAGTTTAATCCCTCATATTTTTCTGTTTATACCATTTTAGATTCTAATACTAAAACTGGTACTGGTTATTACGATACTTTTGATGAAGATAATTATTCAAGTACAACATTTACATCTAGCTCTGTGGGCACTAGTAATGTAACATTCGATCCTACCAATGGGAGGTTTACGGTTGCAGAATCTGGGAATTATGTTGTTTTTTATAGCGTTTGCGCGCAGCTAGAAGTGGCGTCGGCTGCGTTTATGCAAGGCAGAATAGATGTCGATGGTTCTGAAGTTTATGAAAGTAGCCAACTCTATGCCAACGCCGCTATTGAGCCAAGAGATTATTTATTTTCTCATGTTTTGCAATTAAGTGCAGGTCAATATCTAAATTTTGCATCAAAGCAAACTTCTACTGCGCCCGGCGCCGGTTTGATTCATGAAAAGGGTTCGTATGTTAGTATTTTTAGAATACAAAACGATTATGGACAAATTGTATATAATGCAAATGGTACACAGGATATTTCTGATAAAACTATGGGAACAGACACTACCTCTGAAATCTCTAGTTCAAATAATGTAAATTACAATAGTAGCAATGGTAGGTTCACTGTCAATGCTGATAAAAAGTTTCTGCTCTTTGCCAATGTTTTGACAAACATAAACTCTGCGGGCGGCGACAGCAACATGATTCAAACAATTAATTTTTCAAAAAATGGTTCTGAGATTGCAGATGCGGGTGCAGAAATAAGACAGGGCTCCGATCCTTATCAAAGTGCTTATTCTCTTATAGAAGATTTTCAAACAACACAATACATGCAAACAGGCATTGAAGGCGACGGAGTAAACCCTTTTCAAATCCTATCTGGCTCCACCACTGGAATTTTTGATATTTCATACGATGCCAACGAACCCGGCGCCTACTTGAGCTTCACCTGTGACTCAGATGGCCAACTCTTAACTTCTTCTGCTGGGACAGATTATAACTGTTTTGATGAGACAAACTGGAGTGCCTTAAATATTGCAGAGCTTATACCAACCACCAATATTACTTTTACAAAAAGTAATGGCAGATTTACATTCGATAGGGCTGGTAAATATTTTATTATTTCTCAAATTGTGATAGATGGTGCGGGAAATGGTAAAAGAACATTCTTTTTAAAGAAAAATGGAGCAACAGTTTACACAAGTAGATTTCATCTTGCTAATAACTGGCTTCCCAGAGAAAAAAGTTATTGTTTAATTGTTGATGTTGCTGTTGATGATTACATTGAAATAGGGTTTCAATCAACACAAGTTAATGATTTCTTCAAGCAAGACAGTACAATTTCTATTTTCAAAATCGACTCAGGGACTCCAGCGCTTGATCTTGAGAGCCGAGGACTTGAAGTAACTACAGAATCTACCCCGCAAGCACAGATCGCAGACGATTTTGACCTAAAAACCTTTGACATCGACACGCTAACGCCCCAAAGAAGCCGCTTGACCGACCAAGTTCCGTTTGTTTTGGGTGTTCCAGGCCCACTTTCCCTTCGTGGTCGCTGTTTTGGTCAAACAAAAGAGCCCCCAATTGTCAAACCAGGCGACAAAAAGAGCTAAGAATGCTTATCAAGAGCGAATCTTTTGGAAAAAAAGACAAATTTAAGGTTGGAGACCTTGTTTGGTGGAATAAAATAGGAAAAAATATGTCTGGTGTTGTTCAAAATGTCTTTTTGAAGGAGGTTGGAGGACGAAAAGTCGCTTTTGCGACGGTTTTAGACTTCAATGACCAGACACACAAAGAAATTTTGTGTATAAACTTGAAAAAAATGGCTTACCAAACAAAAACGGTTGAAGAAAACTAATTATTACGATGAAATATCGCATTGTCAACAACTCTAACCTTGATATGAACGGCATGAAACCGCTTTTGAGCAGTTTTTTGCCTTTTGCACGTCAAAAAATGGGTTTTTCTGAGCCTGTTTGCATAAAATTCGTCCACGACGAGCAAAATGCAGCGAATCCACTTGGAAAAACTGCTTTTTATGACCCAAATGACTACTCGGTGACGCTTTTTACGACTGGAAGGCACCCAAAAGACATTATGAGGTCACTTTCGCACGAGTTGGTACATCATAAGCAGAATTGTGATGGAAAGTTTGATCGAAAGCCCACTTATGGCGAAGATTACTTTCAAAATGACGATTATTTGAGAGAAATAGAGCGCGAAGCCTATGAAAAAGGAAATATGTGCTTTAGAAACTGGGAAGAGCAGTACAGAGCACAATTGCAAGAGTCTTTTTACTACCAAAAAGGAGAAACCAAAATGAAACTCAACGAGTGGAAGAACAAAGAGATGTTCCAGCGTCTTACCGAAGCTTACGGCTACGGAAAGATGGAAGAAGAGGAAGAAGTCATTGACGAGTCAAATTGCATGGGAGAAGGCGAACTTGGTGAGTCTAACTGCATGGACGAGGGAATGTGCCCCAGATGCGGTATGAGCCCTTGCGGCTGTCCTATGATGGAAGAAGGCTCTAAGCCTGATTTTCTTGATCTTGACAAGGACGGCGATAAGGAAGAGCCTATGAAGGATGCTGCTAAGGACGCAAAGGGTGATTCTGAGGAGAAAAAGAGCGATAAGAAGCTTGACGAAGCCCAGATTCGCACACTTGTCCGTGAGGCCCTAAAAAGAGCCTTCAAAAAGTAAGGAATAACAAAATGACTTCTATTCTTTCTGAGGGTGGTGTCGCAGGACACATGAATCACCTTTATGACAACCCGGAATTAACATTTGCTGAAATGAAAAACATCTTTCAAGCAGCCTCTAATGGAGAACTCGAAGGAACAGAGAAAACTGATGGTCAAAACCTCCAGTTGTCCTATGATGTTAAGACTGGGACTGCTCGTGCTGCTCGTAACAAGGGCAACATTAAGAGTGGAGGTCTAACTGCTGCGGGTCTTGCTGAAAAGTTTGGTGGTCGTGGTGCCCTAGAAAAAGCCTTTACGGAAGCATTTGCTGCTTTTGAAGATGTTGTTGGTCAAATGTCAGAAGAAGAGCAGATCGAGATCTTCGGACCAAACACGAACATCTACTACAACGCCGAGGTTCAGGATCCAAGATCTGCCAATGTTATCAACTATGATCTTCCTACTTTAACCATTCACCGGGTTGGACATAACGAGTATGACCGTGAAACCGGAAAGGCGACCGGTCGTGATGTGTCTTCTAACGCTTTTCGTCTGGCAAATGCCTTGGAAAGCCGACAAACAGGAAGAGAAGTTGGTAAGTTCCTTGTTCAAATGAACGCGATTCGTAAGTTGCAAGCATTGAGCGACGACAAAGCAGTTGCTGTTGCTAATGCTCGCCTTGAGAAAGTGATTTCCGATGCTGGGATCTCTGACAACCAAACTGTCGCTGAATATATGGTTTCTCGCGTAAGCGACATGGTTGATAAGAGAATAGACCTACCATTGGATGTTAAGAAAGAACTTATGAAGCGCATTTTTAAGGAAAAGGGTGCAAGCCTTGTAAAGGTTCGCAAGTTGATTCCGGCCGGTGACACCCAAATGCGTAAGGCTATTGACGAGTTGGTTAAGAGCGCCGGAAACCTTAAAAAGGCTGCTATCTCTCCTGTAGAGGAGATCGTGCACGACTTCTCCGTAGAGATGCTCAAAGGGCTTGAGAGCGCGTTCATCTTAGACAACCAGGCAGAGGTCGGAAGACTTCGTGCAGAGCTTCAGAGAGCCGTTGAGGCCATCGAGGGGAGCGGTTCTGGTGAAGCCATGGCGATCCTCCAAAGGCAGATGAACAAGTTGAAGTCCGTTGAGGGTGTTTCTACAGCAGCAGAGGGCTTTGTCTTTGACTACGACGGCGTAACTTACAAATTTACTGGTAACTTTGCACCGATGAATCAATTGCTCGGACTTTTCAAGTATGGCCGTGGTAATGTCCCTGCTCTTCGCAAACTTGATGAGGAAGAGCAGGCTGGTGGCCAGACAGTTGCTGTTGTTCCTGGGGCTTTCAAGCCTCCTCACAAGGGACACCTGGAAATGATAAAACATTATGCCGGACTTGCCGACAAGGTTGTTATTATGGTTTCTCCGCTTGCAAGAAGAACGCCAAGTGGTCGTGATGTTGATTTTGGTGTTTCGAAAGCAATTTGGAATCTATACTTAAGAGACGCCGGACTTTCTGACAAAGTGGAAGTTATTCGCTCGCCCGTGAACTCCCCAGTTTCAGCAACTTACCAGTTTGTTGCAAACGAGGACGATAAACCAGAGATGGCCCAGCCGGGTGATACTGTCATTCCTGGCTGTAGTACGAAGGGTGGTGACGAGTCCCGCTTCAAGGCAAACTTTGAAAAGTATGCCCGCGAAGGTGTTCAGATAGAAGACCCAATTAGTTGTGCCTTTGTCGCGTCCCCAGAGGACGCTCTGAGCGCTCGTGACTTTAGGGCGGCTCTTGATGCCGGCGCCGGCTTGGAAGACTTCATACCGGACGAGACGAGCCCTGAGGAGGTTCTTTCTATCCTGGGTGTGGAGCCTGGACCGGAGGTGCCTTTAGAAGAGATGTCCTCAATGGCTGGCGGCTCTGTTGCTGGTTACTCTGGGAGCCCCGTCAGAAAGAGAACTGACGAGGTTGTTGAAGAGGTTCTAAACTATTTAATAGGTAAGGGAGTCTTAAGATGAAAGACAGAAACGACTTTATTGCTGAACAGCTTTTGAGAGAAAATATCAGAAAGGTTTTAACAACCGCAAAGACCAAGAAGGTTCAAAAGGCTCTTAACGAAGAGACTGAACTTCGTGGTGTTATTCGCAAACTTCTTAAGGAAAAAATTGCTATTGGCGATGAAGTTCCCCATCAGAAGACTGGAATCAATAAGTTAAGAGACACTCTTAAGAAGATCGTTCCACAGATCCGTGATGACTATTTGAACCTGACCACGGATGAATCACAGAGAAAGTCTTACATTGCTCACCTTGTTAATGGTATTGACAACCTTCTTGCTCCTATTAACACTAACATAGATGCTCCGGAACCAAGTGACGAGCAAGATCTTGAAGAAGAGATCGAAATTGAAGTTGGTGGTGAAAAAGAAGAAACTGCTGATGATGAAAACTTCATTGATATCGGAGATGATATTCTGCCCTCTGGTGAAGAAGAGGAAGATGAAGAAGGAATTGAAATTTCCGATGAAGAAGAGTTAGTAACTCGTGGTATTGAAGGTAACGAAAATGATGAAACTGGAAGAAATGCTGCTATTGAAACATTCAAGCAGATTCAGGCTGCTATTGTTACTGACTTTAGTGTATTAGCAAATGATGAAGATAGAGAAATTTATCATGATTATCTAAAAACTAACATTCTTCTTTGGAGAGATAGATTTGAAGAAGTTCTTACCAAGAACTTACCTGAACCTACAACTCCAGAATATGAACAAGAAAAAGCTGGAGTGCAACCAGGAGAAGATAAAGAAGAAGGTAATTTAGAAGATCTATTAGAGATTATAGATCTATAATATGTCTTGGAAGAGAAAGAAACAAAGGAAAGGACGCAATACCTACTATAGTCTAAGTAAGAAGCTACGTCAAGAGAAAAGATCAAATGATGAATTTGAGACAATGCTCTCTTCTCTGAGCCTAGAAGAAGTCATAGGTCTAAAATTAGAACTCTCCACAAAGCCAGTCAATAGCCGTCTTTACGGAATTCCTATATGGTTTAACTTGACAGAGATAGTAAGAGACGCTATATTTAAGTATGCTTACTCTGCTACTAGGACGCAAGTAGAGACAATGCATTTTCTAGGACTGAAACATAACGAATTCCATATACAGAAAAAGAAATATGATCCAGTTTCTTACTTTGAAGATTAAGGGGGTGCACTGGATTCGACAGGGTAAATGAAGAGAATAGTGCAGGCAGTCGTGATGACTCAAAAAATCAAAAACAAATTAGTTGCCAACAACAACGCACACTTTGATTCCGTCCGCCTAGCGGCTTAATCAAGGAGGCTGACCAGGGCCTTCTATCCAATCTGGTCAACACAACAGACAAGTTGTAAAAATCAAAATGGTTACCCTACTTGTAGTAGGTGGAGCTTTTCGGCGCTGAGAGCTGGTTGATGTGTTAACGCCTATACTTGCTTGTGAGTGAAGACAGCACAAGCCAAGCCTGTGGATGACTTGAATTGAATTTTATTCTGGACGCGGGTTCGATTCCCGCCACCTCCATTTCTGTCTTTTCTCTAACGCAAAACTATTTATAAACAGTAAAACGGGGAGGGTTTATGTCATGTCTAAAGATGTTATGGACAAAATATGGAAAGTTTTTACACTTGTCCTTGGCGTTGTGGTAGTTCCACTCGCCGGGTGGGTTTGGAACACAAACATTCTAGTCCACGAAATAACAAACGATCTTGGTGATGCCGAAGACACCATCGAGAGTTTAGAAGCAAAAATCAAAGAAGCAGATGGCAATACCAAGGCCATCATCTCTATGGAGAAAGACATCGAGTACATGAAGACAACTCTCGAAAGAATTGAGAGGTTTGTAACACAATGATAGAAACATGGAGCCTGCTCTTCATCTTAGCCGAGGAGCCAAAAAATAAAGTTTTTCTCATCCAAGATGACCCACAGGGAGAAATCACTAATGTCATTGAAGAATGTCACGAAGAGATAGAGATAACTTACAATAATGTCAAAGATCTAAGGTCAACAATGTCAGGCTTAGAATTTTATATGAAAGATAAGATTCTAAAAGAAGAAAACTGTCCAGAAATAGAGTGGGAACAGCCTGATATCGAAATCTATAAAGCAGAGCCAAAATCCTATCTTCCAGAAGAATGTCAAAAAACACTTGACGAATTAGAGCAGACAGATTAAACTAATACTAGGAAGATAGAATGAAACTCATAAAGCAACTAACCAAGCAATATATTGGCTTTCTTTTTGGCCTTGTGCTTGGTTCAGTTGTCTCAACCTTGACCACTTATGTCTTTTTTGCTTTTTACTACGGAGACATTCCAAAGGTTAGTGTTGAGGAGTTTCAAGAATTCCAAGAATGCTTGATAGATGAGGAATAAATGGGAAAGACAGTAGTAGTTTCAGGAGGCTTCGATCCGGTCCATGTTGGACACCTCCGAATGATGCAAGAAGCAGCGAAGCACGGAGAACTCATTGTAGTTATCAATTCAGACCCGTGGCTTATGAGAAAGAAGGGTTTTATTTTCATGCCATTCCCAGAGAGGGCTGAAATCATTTCTGCTTTCGAGTGTGTCTCAAGGGTCGAGGTTGCGCTCGACAGTGACAACACGGTTTGTCAGTCGCTCCGAGTTCTAAAGCCAGACATCTTTGCAAATGGCGGTGATAGAACACCAGGCCGAGTTCCAGAAGAGGATGTCTGTGAAGAGTTGGGCATCGAGATGGTGTGGGGTGTGGGAGGCGGTAAAATCCGCAGTTCATCCACTCTCGTAAGCGATGTGACAGACAAAAAGAGAAAGAGAGACCTAGCACTTTTTAGAGAATCACGCGCTGTTTAGAAACTTTTGGAGCCCGCCTATGTTTAGGCGGGTTTCGTTGTTTAACACTACTTACTATGAGTCCAACGAGGGCTAAACGAGGTATTACTCAGAATGGCAAAAAAGACCTATGTGCTTGACACGAGCGCATGCTTGACGGATGCAGATTGCATCTTTAACTACGCAAACAACGATATCATTGTTCCGCTAAAAGTTCTTCAGGAAATAGACAAACATAAGAAGAGGCAGGATAGTGTCGGTATCAATGCAAGAATGATTATTCGCTCCCTTGACGATCTACGCGCCAAAGGTTGCTTACAGAAAGGTGTAAGACTTGGCAAGGGAAAGGGTATTCTAAGAGTTGCAGGTGGCAACCCAGAGGTTCTACCGCATGATCTCGACGCTGGTGTCCCAGACCACGAAATTATTTCTACTGCCCTACACGAAGACAGCACTAACGGAAGCAGAAAAACTATTCTTGTAAGCCGTGATATCAACATGCGAGTTATCTGCGATTCGCTTGGAATAGTGAGTGAGGACTATACCGAGAACGAGGTTATCAAGCGGGAGTCGGACTTTTACTCAGGGTTTACGACTATTCTTGTAGATGACCAGATCATTGATCAGTTCTACGAGGGTAGCAAAATTAAGGTATCCGAAGAAGAAAACCGAGGTTTGTGTCCTAACGAATTTATTATGTTGGTTTCCAGTTCCAACGATAAGAAGACAGCACTTTGTAGGTTTGTTGATTATCAGTTTCCTCTAATGCCCGTGGTTCAATTCAAACAAGGACTCTGGGGTGTAAAGGCTAGGAACAAGGAGCAGATGTTTGCCCTTGACCTGCTGATGGACCCAGGAATCCAAGTTGTCTCTCTCGTCGGTAAGGCTGGTTCTGGTAAGACCCTGATAGCCATTGCTGCCGGCCTAGAGCAGGTTATGAATAGCGTCGACACAAAGTATGGACTGAAAGAAGCGAACCCTGACAGCGTGTATTACAAGCGCCTGGTGGTATCTCGCCCAGTTATGCCTATGGGTAAGGACATTGGCTTCCTTCCTGGCACAATGGAAGAGAAGATGGCCCCCTGGCTTGCACCAGTGCAGGACAACCTAAAGTTTCTTACAGGTGACGATCAGACAACGCTTGACGAGTATATGCAGCGCGGCATCATCGAAATGGAAGCACTAACTTACATTCGTGGTCGTTCCATCGCCAACGCCTTTATTGTCATTGACGAGGCGCAGAACCTTACAGCCCACGAGATCAAGACTATTCTTACCCGAGTTGGCGAAGGCACGAAGATCGTCTTAACCGGTGACATTGAGCAGATCGACAACATCTACATCAACGAGATGTCCTCTGGCCTCACCCACGCCGTGGAGAAGATGAAAGAGTTTGGCATTACCGGACACGTCACACTTAAGAAGGGCGAGCGCTCAGAAGTTGCGTCACTTGCTGCGAAGGTGTTATAAAACTTGACAAACTAAAAACAGTTTATTATATTGTTAGAAAGGAGCAAAAATGCTGACAAAAGAAACATTCAGCAAGTATGAGAGAAACCCAACACTAAAGGTGCCAGTTGACACAGACACGCCAATGAAGGAATGGCTGGTAAACTATGTTGGAGAACACTTCGCAGCCGAGAAGGAACGCTTTGAGGAAGCGATGGGACAAGAATTCAAGTGGGACGGCTCGGTGACCGTTGAGATGGTTGCCGAACTAATGATTCGAGAGTTTCCAGACTTTATGCTTGCCATCGCAGAAGAAAACTTTATGAGAGGTTATCGCCAAGCCCTATCGGATGTAGAATATACAGAAGACTTAGAGAGGCACATCGCAGGAGCGGAAGATGGACCCCAAGGATAAAGTCCAGAAGATTATTGAAAGCTCCTTACAGAACCACAATAGGGCACAAAGAGAGCATTCTATTTTTGGCAAGATGTTTTACCTTCAGCAGCACTTCTATGGCGAGGTCGAGGTCAGAGATGTTATTTCTAAAATAGAAAAGATGATGCCTCCGCATCTTTTCGACGAAGTGGACATGATCATAGTTGATGACTTTGACTTTTTGAGAGAACGCGAACTGGAAGCGCTCTGCAGGGACGGTGCCATCTACCTTACTCCGTTCCTTTACAGCGACCACGATGTGATAGAAAACATTGTCCACGAAGTTTCCCACTCTATTGAGGAGCGCTTAGGCCGCCTTATATACGGAGACGGAAAGCTGAGAAAGGAGTTTCAGACCAAGCGGGACACTCTTGCTCGCCACCTTGACGCACACGATTACGACACAAGTGGTCTAGACTTCCAAGATATAGAATACGATCTTGCGTTTGACGAGTTCTTACATAAAGAAGTTGGTTATGCAAACTTGAGAAACTTTACAGACGGCATCTTCCATCGTCCGTATGCAGCAACCAGCATAAGAGAATATTGGGCCGCCGGCTTTGAGGATTATTTCATTGGAGACGCCTCGGAGGTTTCTCGGCTGAGCCCGGTCCTATTTAGTATTATAGAGGAGGTTGTTTCGTATGAGGATTGAAAAGTTTGAAGTAGAGGAAAAAGACAACAGGATTCACGTATTCGTCCAGATCCCCCATTCCAGTCAAAATAGAAAGATCGAGCGTTTTCGCTGCAAGACAGAAGATGTTTTGACTATTCTTGCAGAGAGGGGTGTCGAAGTTGGAGACTGCGTTTCGTCCACGGAACTAAAGAACTGGAGAGACTATTCCCGCAGAGGAGCTTGGGTCTTTGAAAAGAAAGTTGAAAAAGTGCTTGACCCAGAGCCAGAACCGACTATAATAGAAGAAGAGAAACCAGTACGCACTCGTAAGAGACGTACTAGATCTTCAACCACGAAGGTCTCTACTGAGGAATAATTGTCGCACGTTTCGTACTCTGAGATTAAGATTTGGCACGAGTGCCCCTACAAGCATAAACTACAATACATTGACAGGATCGCAGGCTTCAAAGGCAACCTACACACCGCCTTTGGAACTGCGATTCACTCCGTTTGTGAGCACGGTCTCCTAGATGAAAACCTAGACCGAGACGCTCACTTCCTAGAGGAGTTTGCAAAGGAAGTTGCCTCCCTGGAAGAAAAGGAAGTTGTCATTGAACTTGACCTTAAGGAGCAGATGATGGGACAGTACAAGCCCATTGTCGACTCCTTCCGTGACGAACTTGACAACTATTTTGAGGAGTGCGAAGTCGTTGCAACCGAAGAAAAGCTTTACGAGGATATCGAGGGCGAAGACATGAAGTTCAAGGGCTTCATCGACCTCGTGGTGAAGACTCCAGACGGAAAGTACCACATCCTTGACTGGAAGACCTGTTCTTGGGGCTGGGACGCTAGAAAGAAGGCCGACAAGATCATCAACTACCAACTTACCCTCTACAAGTTTTTCTGGGCAAAGAAGCACGGAGTCCCGCTCGACATGGTGGAAACACACTTCGGGCTTCTCAAGCGAACTGCCAAGAAGAACAACACAGAGATCTTCAGGGTTACAAGTGGTAAAATAAAAATGAAAAATGCCTTGACTTTTCTTGATAAGGCAGTTAAGAATATAAAAAGAAAACTAACCATCAAGAATCGACTTTCTTGCAAGGGTTGTGCATTTTACAAAACGGAACACTGCCGTTAGAGGTTTAGATGAGTGAAAAGAAGACGATCCTAGTTATCTCGGATCACCCGTTAGCGCCCTCTGGTGTTGGAACACAGACGAACTACATTATCCAGACACTATTGAGAACCGGCCGCTACAGATTTATTTGTTTAGGTGGTGCTGTGAAGCATCAAAACTACCAGCCCCAGAACATCCAGGGAGACGCATGGGATGACGGCGATTTCGTCGTGCATCCTGTTGATGGTTATGGAAACGCTGACATTATCCGTTCAGTCCTATGGACGGAGAAGCCGGACATGCTTTGGTTTATGACCGACCCGCGTTTCTACAACTGGCTTTGGCAGATCGAAAACGAGATTCGTGCCCTCGTCCCAATGGTCTACTACCATGTTTGGGACAACTACCCACCGCCAAAGTTCAACGCAAAGTGGTATAACTCAACAGATGTCATCGCATCTATTTCCAAGGTCACACACGACATTGTAAGCCAGGTCGCCCCGGATGTTGAAAACCACTACATCCCTCACGCGGTCAACGGTGACATCTTCCGTAAGTTGGACAGTGAGGTCATTGAGGAGTTTAAGAACACAAACTTCCCAGACCACAATGACCGGATGATCTTTTTCTGGAACAACCGTAACGCCCGCCGCAAGCAGTCTGGCACACTCATCAACTGGTTCAACAAGTTTGCCGAACGAGTTGGCCCCGACAAGGTTTGCCTCATTATGCACACCGATCCAAAGGATCCAAATGGTCAGGATCTAGAGGTTATTCTCAAGGACTACGACATTGCCGACGGCCGCATTGTCATTTCCAGAAACAAGATGCCAGCCGAAGGTCTTGCTCTAATGTATAACATGGCCGACTGCACCATCAACATTTCAGATGCCGAAGGCTTTGGTCTCGCCACTCTTGAGTCTCTTTCTTGTGGCACCCCCATCATCGTCAACATGACCGGTGGATTACAGGAGCAGGTCACAGACGGAGAGGAGTGGTTTGGCATTGGCCTTGAGCCGTCCTCTAAGGCCCTTATCGGCTCGCAGACAGTTCCATACATCTACGAGGACCGTTTGAGCGAGGAACAAGTTGTAGGGGCCTTAGAGCGCTTCTACAACCTATCACAAGAAGAGCGTGATGTAATGGGCGAGAAGGGCATGGCTCATGTCCAGGCCAACTACAACTTTGAGGATTTTACAGCCCGCTGGGTCGAGTTGGTTGACGACATTGTTGAGCGTCTTGGATCGTGGGAAAACAGAAAGGGCTACAAGGCTTGGGAACTTAAGGAGGCAATGTGAAAAAGACAGTTTTAGTAAGAGGTCCAGCCCTCACGCAGTCGGGCTATGGCGAACACACCCGCTTTGTCCTTCGCGCCCTAAGGATGCGAGAGGACGAGTTTGACATTCACATCCTTCCCACAAAGTGGGGAGAGACTGGCTGGCTCGCCATTCCAGGCGAGGAGCGAGCATGGATCGACCAGCAGGTAAACAAGGCAACAGTCCATCTTCATCAGAAGCTTCCTTACGACATTTCCGTCCAGGTCACCATCCCTAACGAGTGGCAGAAGTTAGCGGCAGTTAATATTGGCGTCACAGCGGGCATCGAAACAAATAAGGTCGCTCCGGTGTGGATCCAGCAGGCTAACCTGATGGATAAGATTATTACGATCTCCGAGCATTCTAAGTCTAGCTTTGATGCAGTCTATTCAGGCCAGCATCCACAAACTGGGCAGCAGATTCATCTTGCCAACCAGACACCTGTGGAGATCGCTCACTATCCAGTAAAGACTTTTGACGGACTACCTGAACTAGACCTAAGCCTTGAGCACGACTTCAACTACCTCGCAGTCGCTCAATGGGGTCCGCGAAAGAACATTCAAAACCTTATTCGCTGGTTCGTGGAAGAAAACCACGACGAGGAAGTCGGCCTTATCGTAAAGATGAGCCTAAAGAACAACTCTGTTGTCGACCGCGAGTTTGCCCTCCAGCAAATCGAAAACTCTATCCCTGACATCTCAGGCCGCAAGTGCAAGGTCTACCTTCTACACGGGGATATGTCTGAGAGCGAAATGCATGCACTCTACAAGCATCCCAAGGTCAAGGCAATGGTTTCACTCACCCACGGTGAAGGCTTCGGTCTACCCCTATTTGAAGCCGCCTACAGCGGTCTTCCTATTATTGCTCCTGGCTGGTCTGGTCAGTGCGATTTCCTTTACATGCCATGGGAGTCCAAATCAAAGAAGAAGAAGGGCAAGAATAAGGCGATGTTTGCCGAGGTTGACTTCACTCTTGGGCCTGTCCCTGACGCTGCTCTATGGCAGGGTGTCATTGAGAAGGGGATGTCTTGGTGCTACCCAACCGAGGGTTCTTTCAAGCTTCGCATGCGTCAAGTCCGAAAGAACTACGACAAGTGGCGGGCAAAGGCTGAAGAGCTTCAGGCTTGGGTTTGCGAAGAATTTGCTTGGGATAAGAAGCATGAACAGCTAGCCAAGCATATACACGAGAAGAAAAATTACGATTACATTTTTGTCTCAGACATGTTCTTGGGCCAGTACACTGGTGGAGCCGAGCTAAGTTTGCAAGCTTTGATTGATTCTATTCCTGAGAAAGAAAATGTAGAATACCTTAAAATTAACTCGGCTAACGTAACCGAGCAAATGGTCAGGGCATACCACGACAAAAAGTGGATCTTTGGCAACATCGCTCAGTTAGATAGTAATATTCTATCTACAGTCTCAAAAACAATACAAGATTACTATTTTGTAGAATACGACTATAAGTATTGTGAATACAGAAACCCCGTATTGTATCAGTTCCTAGAAGACGAGGAGTGCTCATATGCGGATACTGACCGTGGATTGGCCATCACAGAGTTTATCAACAGTTCTAAAAAGACATTCTTTATGTCAAGCAGACAAAAGAATATTTATCTAAGCGATTTGCCTAGTATTGAAGAGTCGCGACTTTGTGTCTTATCTTCGACATTCGACGAGGAGTTCTTTGAGAATATAGAAAGCCTTTCCAGAAAAACAGAAGACAGAACAGAAACATGGCTCGTGCTTGGTTCAAGATCTTGGATTAAGGGAAGTAATCAATCTGAAAAGTGGTGCAAAGATAACAATCTAGATTATGAAGTGATTTCAGGACTCGAACCACGTCAGGTACTGGAAAAGATGTCAACTGCTAAGGGTGTCTGTTTCTTGCCAACTGGTTATGATACTTGTCCAAGGTTTGTCATTGAGGCCAAACTTCTCGGTTGTGAGCTAGAGTTAAACGATTATGTTCAGCATGCAGACGAAGACTGGTTTAATACAGATAATTTAGAAGATATCAAGAGCTACCTGTTGAATCGAAAGGAAGTATTCTGGGATGAAGTTAGATAATCATTTTTCTGTTGTCATTCCTTCATATAATTGCGAAGAATGGGTTGAGAAAAACTTAGGTTCTGTCTTAGAGCAATCATACGACAATTATACAATTTACTATGTCGATGATTGCTCTACAGACAAGACTGTGGATATTGTTTCTTCTTTCAAGAGCGATAAGATAGTAACATTTTTTAACTCTTTTAACAAAGGCAAAATGGAGAACCTAGAGATTGTAAACGAGTCTTTACCTGAAGACACAATTACAGTAATTCTAGATGGTGATGATTGGTTTTATGATAAAGAGGTATTTGGATTTTTGAATGAAATCTATCAAGATCCAGATGTTTGGATGACAAATGGTTCTTACGTTATTGAGCCACACGGCTCTGTAGTTAGTCCAAGATTGAACGATAGTTATTGGTCTGGGAATATAAGACAAAAAAGTTGGGAATTTTCCCATCTCGGAACTTTTAAAAAGAAATTGTATGATAGAATACGAAAAAAACATTTAATGAATCCGTCTGGTTTATACTGGACTACAACAAGTGACCAAGCTATAATGTGGCCAATGGCTGAAATGGCAGGACCAGAACACCATCGTTCGATAAATGAGGTGTTGTACTGCTATAATAGAACAAACCCTCTATCAGACGATAGGGTCAATAGAGGTGTTCAGCTTTTAACAGAAAGGCTTATAAGACAGATAAAACCATACGATAGATTAGAAAAACTATGAATATTCTGCTAGAAAACGTCAATCTTAAATCGACTTCTGGACCAAACCACTTTGGGCAAAAGTTGGTAAAATACCTTAGTCTTCGTGGAGTTCAATTCAATAAGTTGATTCCTTACGACAAGAAGCTGACTTTTATTCAGTCAAGTGGTCAAAGAAAAGATTTAGATATGTATCTTAGATTAGATGGCATATACTTCAATTCTGGTTTTGATTGTGAGAGGATGAATTATAATATAAAAGCTAGCTATCATAGTGCTAAGGGTGTAGTCTTTCAAACAAATTTCAACAAAGAATTGATATTTAAATGGTTTGGTCCACACTCAAATTATGCAGTCATAAACAATGGAGCCGATGTACTATCGATATCTGATTTTGAGGTGTCAGAGGAAATAAAAAATAAATATATTTCTTTTGACAATATCTGGAGTTGTGCCGCTAGTTGGCACTCTTTCAAGAGACTGAAAGAAAATGTAAAGTATTTCTTGAATTTTGCGGGTGATAATGATTGTCTGATAGTATGTGGAAATAATCCTGACTATGTGATTGAGCACCCAAGAATATTTTACGTTGGTGACCTATCAATATCTGAACTCATGTCGGTATATAAAATTTCAAAATACTTTATTCATTTGGCTTATCTAGACCACTGTCCAAATGTTGTTATTGACGCTCGCGCCTGCGGGTGTAATATCATTTGCTCATCTGCAGGGGGAACACGAGAAATAGCAGGCTTAGGCGCAACAATTGTTAACGAACCAGATTGGGATTATAGTTTTTTGGAGAGCCCCGAGCCTCCAGCCCTTGAGTTTAACAACATAACTGGCAACTCTTTTGATTCAAAAATATCAATGGCTAGCGTTGCCAAAAAATACTTAAATTTTTTAAAGGAAGATTAAATGAAAGTTTACTACTACGATTTTGGATTATGGAAGGGAACAGAGATACACTGGATGGTCAATCATGTCTTCCCTGCTCTCAATATTACAGACTATAAAGTATATGGTTTTGAAGCCTGTAAAGGCTATGCTGACGTTTTAAAAGATAGATATAAGGACAATGACCGTGTTGAAATTATTAACAAAGCCGTAGTTGATACTCCACGGACTGTCAGGCTATATCATGCCCCAAACCATGTTGGGCACTCTGTTTTTTCAACAAAACGAAACGTATCCAAGAACTATGAAGAGGTCGAGGGCATTGTGTTTTCAGAATGGATTAAAGAAAACGTAAAAGCACACAAGATTGCTTTCAATATTTTAAAAGTTAATATCGAGGGCTCAGAATGGTATTTATTCAATGATCTTGTGGAGTCTGGGGTGCATAAACATATTGATGTATATTGTGGACAAGGTCACGATGTAGAGAAGGTATCAGAACTTGAGGATAAGGTTGATACCTACTACACACTATTAAAAGAAAATGATATAAATCTGTATAGATTTACTGAATACCTACCACAGAAAAATGATGATATAGTATCAATCATTAGAGATAAAATGAGAAATTATTGATGAAAAATAATATAAGTGTAATTGGTATTGGTCGCCTTGGTCTTTGTTTTTGCTTAACACTAGAAAAGGCTGGCTACAATGTTGTTGGTTATGATATCATTGAGAATTATGTAAATAACATTAACCAAAAAACATTTTTTTCTCATGAACCCGGAGTAAATGAACTCCTATCAAGTTCAGAGAACTTCAGAGCTACGTCAGATGCTTCTGACTGTGTATCACACTCAGATATTATTTTTGTTACCGTTGCATCCTTTTCAGAGCCAGATGGTCAATACGATGTTTCTCAAGTTGATTCTGTTGTAGAATCTCTAGTAAAACTTGGTAAACAAAAGAACACTAAGCATTTGGTGGTTTGCACGAATGTTAATCCCGGCTATTCAGATACTGTGTATGATAGATTAAAGGAGTACAATTGGAATGTTAGTTTCAATCCAGAAACAATAGCCCAAGGGACAATCTTAAAAAATCAATCAGAGCCTGATTGTATTTACATAGGCAGTGATACTGATGCTCTTGCACAAGAAATTGTATCTGTTTACAAAAATGCTTGTACTAACAATCCCTCTATCCATGTTATGGATAGATTAAGTGCTGAATTAACCAAGGTATCTCTTAACTGTTACTTGACTTGTAAGATCTCTTTCGCCAATATGGTTGGTGATCTGGCTACAAAGATAGGGGCTAATCCTGACAAAGTTTTACGGGCAGTTGGCTCAGATAGTAGAATAAACAATAAGTTTTTTAGATATGGTTTTGGATGGGGTGGACCGTGCTTCCCTAGAGATACAAGAGCTTATATGCGTCTTGCCAAAATCAATGACATGCCATACGATATGTGTGAAGCTTCTACAGATATTAATGATAAACATTTAGATTTTCAGGTAGAACAATTTTTAAGTTCTGGGCAGCGTGAATACTTTACAGATTCAGTGACTTACAAAAAGGGAACAGTAATCTTAGAAGAATCACAGCAGCTAAGGTTTGCTCATGCATTGGCGAAAAATGGAATTAAGGTTACGATACAGGAATCTGACGAGGTTATAAAAATTCTCAAAGAGTCATATGGAGATATCTTCTTCTACGTTGGGAGAATATAGGATTATGGCAAAACTAGATGAAAGTCAAATCAAAGAAATTATAGATAAAAATAATAAAATTATTGAAAAACAAATAAATTTTGACACTTTTGTAGAAACTGGTACCTTTTTTGGACAAACAATAGAAAAGATGGGAAGTGTTTTTGAACACTGTTATTCAATAGAATTAGATAATAATCTTTTTCACAGGGCGTCAGATAAATTCAAGAACAATGAAAATATCAGTATACTTCATGGTTCTTCAGTAAAAGCTCTACCGCAGATTTTTACAAATTTTTCTGATAAACCAGTTATTTTCTTTCTAGATGCCCATTACTCACATGGAATTACAGCACGAGATCCTCTCTATGATCCTCCTGTTTTAATAGAATTAGACATTATTTTAAAACAAAGATTTTTAAATGGGTTTTTTAATGATATCATTATTATTGATGATGCTGGGCAGTTTGGCTCTTACAAGGAAAACGAAGACTGGAGCAATGTGACTGTCACAAACATACAGAAAATATTGAGTAAGTTTAAGATGAAAGCTGATAGCTACATTCACAATGATCGGATGATAATACATCTTATAGGGGTAGAAAATAAAAATGAATAAAGGCATAGTACAAATAAATTTTACAATCGGTTTTGGAAACAACCTATTTCAATATGCATGTGGTAGACTATTTGCTGAAAAAAATGGTCTCAAGCTTTTACATAGAGCAATACCTGAGCTTGGTATTCCCGAGCAAACAGCTTTTGCAAATAGACAACTTCCAGTATTTCATATCAATGATTCAAACTATAAACAATGCTTAAGTTCTAACATTAATTTAGAACAAAATTTTGTTATTAATGGATACTTTGAGGACTATAAACTTATCAAGCCTTATCTCGATGAAATACGAACTTGGTATACACCATCTGAGATAACAAACAAAAAGGATGTTATCTTACATCTCCGTCTGCAAAACAGACTAATACAAGAATCTCATCATAAAAACCATATTACAGCAGATTCTATAAAAGAAGTTTTAAACAAGATGAGTTTTGAAAGACTTCATATTGTCACTGATGCTGAAAAGTGGGAACCATATACTATTTCTGATATTAAAAAGATACAAGATCAAATCAGAGTAGGACCCAATCGAACAGCCCCATGGGTTTCTACTGAGCAGTCTTTAGAATACATGAATCATCTTGTTGAGGAATTGACACCTCTAGACCCGATTATTCACTGTAACGGGGCTGAAATGATGGGAGGTACTGGTGGGCTGCGGGGCAGCTTCATTGATGATTTCAATCTTTTGAGAAGTTTTGATAAAGTTATTGTGCATAACAGTACATTTTCTTGGTGGGCAGCTACTTTAAGTGGAGCATCGCAAGTAGCAATTTTTAATCCTTGGAAGATTGCTAAGCCTCCAAGCCATAGAAGAAACCTTGGTGAAACCAATTTTGATGGTTGGTTTCCTTGGGGTGGTGCTGACGCCCTTTACTTTAAAAAATATGGAATAATATCATGAAGTATAATTTCTTTACAGTCCTTAACTCTGCCTACATGATCTTTGGAAAAATCTGGCTTCTCTCATTACTAGAAGAAATTCCTGATGACAAAATCGATAATATAATAATATTAGATACTGGTTTAAAAGATGAAGAAATTTCTTACTTTAAGACTTTTGAAAAAGTCAGTATTTTACAAAGTGATTTAAATCTTGCAGATACCTCCGATGCTCTTCCACGAAATTCAAATTGGCTACAGCATGTTCTCAGGAAAACTAAATTTTGTAAAGTAGCGTTGAAGCTCCATAACAGCCCTTTGATTATGGTTGATTCAGATTGTATGTTTTTAGGTGATGTAACCGAAGTTTTAGAACAAGACAAAGATATTTTGGTTTGCAATAGAAGCTATAAGGAAGATGATAACTGGATTGCTTCTTTCTTCGTCGTAAATAATCCTGATGAAGGTATAAGATTCCTGAGTTCTTGGATTAGCAGAATGAAGAAATTAATGATAGAGCAGCCTCATCGTGGTTGGTTTGAATCTCATTCTTTAAATTTATTACTTAATGAAATTAGGCAAGGCGAGCATGGAGAATTTAATTTAGGAGACGTATACACCGCAGACGTGGCTTGTGAAGAGGAAAGCTTGCTCTCACTTGAAAATACAAAACTGGTTCATTTTAAGGGAACCGGAAAGAAGACTGACTTCTCTGGCAGGATAAACAGGTTTAGAAATTCTCAACATGTTATAGAGAAGGTTAACAAATATGTCAAAAAGTGAAAAAGAATTAATATCAAAAAAATTTCAAAAACTTTTTGATGATTCTGGAACACATTCCCCAAGTCTTTTGACAATCAAAAAAGAACTGCCAGAAATTGACATAAAAATAGATGCGTGCTTTCTTTCAAATCCATACGCCACTGATTTGTTTATGGATAGGTTTAAGACTGATGTTATTGATACTGGTCTTATAAGAGAAGTGCTGGAGTTTTATCCGTCTCAAAATAATATAATTTCAAAGAATCTTTCTAAAACAATTGATGTTCCAGAAGACAACATATTCATAGGCAATGGCGCTACAGAAATTATACAAGCGATTTTTCACAATTTTGTAGAGAGAAAAGTAATTATTAATATACCTACTTTTTCACCATACTATGAGTTTGTTAGAGAAGACACAGAAGTGATATTTCATCAGCTAAAGAAAGAGGACAATTTTTGCTTGGATGTTGAATCTTTTTGTCGTGAAGCAAAAGAGTCGGGTGTTGATACTGCGGTAATTATAAATCCAAATAACCCGGACGGAGGTTATATTAAAAATAGTGACATTGCCTACATCTGCAATGAGTTAAGGGACATTCCAAACTTAATCATTGATGAAAGCTTCATTCATTTTACATACGAAGATTCTACTTATAATTTTAGTTCTAGTGAGCAACTAGTCAAAAAGTATGATAACGTTATAATCGTAAAAAGTATGTCTAAAGATTTTGGCATAGCAGGAATACGTGCAGGATATTGTGTGATGGATAAGCAAAAGGTAGAAACTTTGCTTAAAAATGGATATCTATGGAATGTAAATGGATTAACAGAATTCTTTTTTAATTTGTATTCTGAAGAGAAATTCATGTTAGAATATGAAAAAGTTAGAGTGAAATACATAAAATACACTAATGAATTTATAGAACAACTCAAGGCAATAGAGAAAATAAAAGTATACCCCAGCAAGGCAAACTTTGTCCTTGTAGAGTTACCAGAACAAATAAAGTCACAAACTTTTGTAAAAGACTTGCTTATTGATAGTGGAATATACTTCCGCTCTTGTGACGACAAGAAAGGTTTGGAGGGGAACTTTGTTAGAATTGCCTCAAGAGATCGTGAACAAAATGATGTTATTGTTAGAGAAATATCAAAATATTTTGGAGATGTAGATGAGTAAGATTGGAGTTTTAAAGAATCGTTTTCATCCAAGCGGTTGGCAAAATTGTGATTGGACAAACAGGATGAAGGAAGCAATTGGTGTTTTGGGCTTAGAATTAGATTTTATTGATAACCCATCTCTTGTAGATGACGAAGCTTTATTTTATTTGACAAGACTTAACCATGATGCTGGTGACAAGAATTCTGAGAAATTGTCCAAAAAACTAGAAAATATAGCACTGCACTTTGAAAACAAGAGAAGTTCACTATTCCCTAGTTCTTACCTCTACAGACTATATGAAAACAAAAAAAACATATTTTTCTTGTTTAAGAATTGTGGTGTAAACCAGCCACAAACTTGGTTTTTTGATAACATTGAGGATGCATTAAATACTGAAGTGTCATTCCCAGTGGTTCTAAAACACCCTTATTCATGCGCTAGCAACTTCATGGAGCAGGCTAAAAATATAGAAGAATACAGAACCAAGGTTAAAAAAATCTTCAATGTATCTTCAGAGTGTATAGTGCAACAAAAATTAATGTTTACAAAAGAGGCAAGATTAACCTTTGTTGGTGATGAGGTAGTGCATGGGTATTTTAGAATTAAGAAAGATAAAGAATCACTTTCTGGCTCTACTCGTTTTGGCTCTATCTGTGATTTTGATATTGATTTAAAAGAGATGTCAAAACACATAAAGAAGTTTAGAAAACTTACCAACATAAATATAGGGGCGTGTGACGTTGCTTGGGAAAATGATGATTTGACAGCAGAGCCACATTTTTTTGAAGTTTCCCCAATCTTTAGTATGAATGTTCCGGGTCCTGTTGGCTCTGCATATAAATCTTTCAAGGGAACTGCTGAGTTCAAAGTAAAAGAAAGACAAATCCAGCTAGACTTTTATAAAAAAGTAATTCAATTTTTAAAGACACAAAGTGAAAAGCCAGTAATTTATTGTGATATTGATTATACTATCAATGATCATGTTCCCCGAGTAAGGAAATGGACAAACTCAAATGGCTCCATAGATCCAAGATATGGAGATTACGATGAGATTATGCTCGACCCTGCCAATGAGCAAGCAAGAGAAATCCTCAATGATGCAAAAGAAAAATATAGAATTGTGTTTATAACAGCTAGAGGTAAATTTAATAATGCCTATCTTTCCACTAGAGACTGGCTTATTAAAAATAATTTTCATTATGACCAAATAATAATTGTTGATAACTTTGAGCAAAAATTAGATATACTAAAATCAGACCATAAAACTCACTTGTTCATAGATGATTTAACAAGAGGGCATCATACTGATAATATTGAAGTAAAGAAAGACAATGTTAAGAAGTTGATTTATTTCAACGTCCCCTTCATTAGATATAACAACAACTGGTCTGAAATAAAGGAAACATTAAAATGATGGTAGCTAACAATAAGTCAGGCTTGGGTAATCGAATGAAGTCGATTATTTCTGCTATGAGACTTGACAGTGATTATTGTGTTCATTGGACCAAAAATAAAGATTTGACTTGTGAATTTTCTGATCTATTTTTGAATGATGTGGAGGTAGGATCAGTCCCATCAGGAGCTAATACCTATCCTTCATGGAGGCTTGCTGTTTTAGATACAGACCCAATACCAAATGGTTTCACTAAGGTTACAGCAGATAGGGACATGGCTGGTAATAGATTCAGTTTTACCTGCCCTAGACTACGAAACATTGATTTGGAGTTCTTAAGAATACCTGAAGTCGTAAGGTCTGAATGTGTTAGTAAGTTTAATGACCTAATCATAAATCCAGAGATTCTAGAAAAGGTTGAAAGATTCTCAAGTAATTTTAATGACGAGACCATATCGGTGCATATACGTTCTTGGTCAGATGATATCGAAAGAAAAGATAGTTTTCACAGATTAGAGTCATTCTTTGCGAGTGTTAAATCAAATTTAAATAATACCACAGGTGGTAATATATACCTTACGTCAGACTCTGATTATGTCAAAAATTTATTTAAGACAAGATATGGAAACAGAGTTCTGATTTATGACAGAGAGACAGATATAGCAACAAGTCGTTTTCATGGCGAAGGAATTAAAGAGGACTTCATTGAGATGCTTTTGCTATCCAAAAATAAGACAATTATAGGAACCTATCTTAGCACATATACAGAAGTAGCATGGTGGCTAGGAGGAGCAACAGCGGAGGTTGAAATATGCTAAAAAAACCATATAATTTAGAAAAGCAAAAATTTGGTCTCAACAATCATTTGACTTGGGACAATATTAGAACTACGAATATTGATTGGTGGAAAAAAGTAGGCAAAAGTGATCCAAAAGAAAAGCCTGAAACTAAAAGGGCAAACTATGATTTTTTCTTAAATGATATAAAAAATGTTACTGGTCTACAATTTGACAATGTTGAAGACAAAATTATAGGAGAGATATCTGTAGGACCTTATGGAGGTATCATAGAGTGCTATAAAATGAATTGCAAAGAAAAATATTTCATTGATATTTTTATGAATGACTTCAGAGATATGAATTACGTCGATTGGACTTCTAATTCTCATTTCATCAATGCTCCCGCTGAACACATTCATCTAGAAGACAACTCTTTGGACATTCTTTTTGGTTACAATTCTATTGATCATGGTTGGGATTGGAAAGCATCTATTGATGAGTGCTTAAGAATTTCAAAAAGTATGTTTTTGATGTTTGATACAAAAGATGAAATAGATGGCGATTTTCATCCACAAAAGATTAGTCACCAAGATGTGATCGATTATGTTGAAAAGCATAAGTGGTCGGAGAAATTTCAGCATGTTACCGTTAAGCCACAGTTAAAAAACTATGGTTATTATGAAGTGTGCTTTGATTGGCCAGAAACTTGGGTATACGTGATAAAATGAACAATTCATATGTTGTAGCATCACTCGGGCGATGTGGCTCTCAGTTAATGACAGTAGCTTTGCACAATCATTTGTGGGGATTTCAGGAGCATGAAAAGCCATTCCTAAAAAAGACAAGACCATTTATAAGAGAATATCCTAGTGTATTTAAGAACGGTGTAGTTCACAAAACACACCTGTATCCAACTCAATACCCTGACAACTGCAAAGTTATTTTTACTTTTGGTAATCCTCTGGATATTATATTGTCTGTCGTTAGGAAAAGCAAAACTGAAGGCTACTGGGGACCTGCCCACTTCAAGAATCTAGATGCTGATTGGGGAGAGTTTAGAAATATTTTTAACCAAGACGTTCTAAAACTAGAAAAAATGTTTGATTCATTTTACAAACCGCAAACATGTGATATTATGTGTTTAAGATATGAAACTATGTGGGAAAATGAGAATAAAATTTCCGAGTTTCTAGATTTTAGCTTTAGGCTTCCTGAGCGTAAAATTAGAGAATCTACAAATTTAAGGCAGAGTTTGACAGACGAACAATTAAATATTTTTAATTCTGGCTACTCTTCTTTGATAGAGAAAATAAACAATGCTGAAGATTGCAAAATTTGGAGTGTGAAATGAAGAAAGCATTAGTGTGTGGAGCCGGTGGTTTCATCGGTGGTCATCTTGTTCGGTATCTAAAGTCGAAAGGATACTGGGTGCGTGGTGTTGATCTTAAGTACAACGAATTTCACAAGGTTGATGAAATGGCAGATCATTTTGTTATTGGAGACCTGCGAGATCCTTATGTTGTAGCGGCTGTAATCGACGAAGAAATGGATGAGATTTATCAGCTTGCTGCTGATATGGGTGGCGCAGGTTTCGTTTTTACCGGCGAAAATGATGCAGATATCATGCATAATTCTGCTATGATTAACCTTAATGTCGCCCATGAAGCAGCCAAGAAGAAGGTTAAGAGAGTATTCTACTCTTCTTCTGCTTGTATGTACCCAGAACATAACCAGCTAGATCCTGATAACCCAAACTGTGTTGAGGGTTCAGCATACCCAGCGAATCCAGATTCAGAGTATGGTTGGGAAAAGTTATTTTCAGAAAGACTATTCTTGGCTTTCATGAGAAACAAGGGACTTGAGGTTCGAGTAGCAAGGTATCACAATATCTTTGGACCATATGGAACTTGGGAAGGTGGTAGAGAAAAGGCTCCCGCTGCTTTCTGTCGCAAAGTAGCACAAGCCCCAGAAGGCAGTAAGATTGAGGTGTGGGGACCGGGTACTCAGACTAGATCCTTCCTGTATGTTGATGAGTGTGTCGAAGCCACTTACCGCTTGATGCAGTCTGACTTTACGGGACCAGTCAACATTGGTTCTGAAGAGATGATTGCTATTAACGATTTTGCTAGAATGGCTATACAAATTTCTGGCAAGGATCTGGAAGTTTACAACATCGACGGTGAAGAGTTTGAGGCTAAATACGGTCATCGCTGCCCAATCGGAGTCAACGGCAGAAACTCAGACAATACCCTGTATCGTGAAAAAATTGGCTGGGAAGTGTCAAGACCACTATACGAAGGCATGGAAAGAACATATAATTGGATTTCTCAACAAGTGGAGAAAAGTAATGGCTAGATGTTTGGTAACTGGACACAAGGGCTACATAGGCTCGGAGGTGTATAAGCAGCTTAAAAGTTTAGGCCATGAAGTCATGGGAATTGATCTTCAAGATGGTCACGATATTTTAGAATGTTTAAAGCCGGGTCTAGACGGCCAGTTTCATCCACACTGGTTTAATTTTAAGCCTGATTACATCTTTCATTTGGCCGCTATTCCAAGAGTTGCTTACAGCGTAGAGAACCCGATACATGTTATAGAAAACAATGTATTAAGTTCATTGTATGTTCTGGAATTTGCCAGAGCATGCAACACCAAAAGAGTAATTTATTCTAGCTCCTCGTCTGTATTGGGTGACGGAGATGGCCCGCAAAATCCGTATGGCTCCTCTAAGTACATGCCAGAGAGTATGTGCGGCGTGTGGTCTAGATTGTACGGTGTTGATACAGTTTGTCTAAGGTACTTCAACGTCTACTCCCCAGATCAAAAAGCTGACGGACCTTACGCAACAGCCATAGCAAATTGGATGCAGTTTATTAGAGATGGTAAAAATCCATTCATTACAGGGGATGGAACTCAGAGCAGAGACATGGCACACAAACTAGATATTGTCTCGGCTAACATCTTTTGCATGGAATATGGTGGTAAGTTTTCTGGTACTTGGTTTGATGTCGGAACAGGAGACAGTATTTCTTTAAATGATGCAAAAAAGATAGTGACAAAATACTTCCCACAAGTTATATTTGATTATATAACACCAAGACAAGGTGATGTTATGCATACGAAAGCAGATATAACAACCCTAAGAGATCTTGGTTGGTCACCAAAGCATGATATAATTGACGGTATATCAGAGTGTTTTTATTTACTTAAAAAGGAATTGGGATGAAAATAGGTTTAATTGGCAATGGGTTTGTTGGTTCTGCTGTATATGAAAACCTCAAAGACACCTATGACTTTGTAATCTTTGATAAGAAGCCTCAGTTATCTGACTGTAAAGAAGTAAGAGAGGTTGTGGAGCAATGTCAGGTCATATTTGTTGCCCTGCCAACCCCAATGTTTGAGGATGGCCGATGCGATCTGTCGATAATCCACAACGCGATGGATGAGATCTATTGTCACTATAATGACAATATTATTATCTTAAAGTCTACTGTTTTACCAGGAACATGTAAAGAAATTAAAAAGCGGCATCCCAATATCCGCATCGTATTTAGTCCAGAGTTTCTTACCGAAGCAAATCACATAGAAGACTTTAAGAACTGCAATAGAATGATTTTTGGTGGAGAACCAGAAGACACCGCAGAATGTGTAAGGTTGCTTCATAATGTGTTTAACGACAAGTATTATTTTACCACGGATTGGCACACGGCTGAAATGGTAAAATATTTTATCAATAACTTTTTATCTGTCAAAGTATCTTTCGCAAATGAAATGAGTCAGATTTGTAGTTCAACTGATATTAACTACGATGATGTGGTTCGTCTGGCTTTGTATGATAAGAGGATCGGAAAGAGTCATTTTCAGGTACCCGGACCAGATGGAGACTTTGGATTTGGAGGAAAGTGTTTTCCAAAAGATTTAAATGCGATGATCACATACTCGCAACAAAACAATGTTGATGCCAAAATGCTAAACGCAGCTTGGGATAAAAACATGGAAGTTAGAAAAGAACATGACTGGCATCGTATTGAAGGTGCTGTAACAAAGGAGTAAAAATGAAAGATATGCACTTAGCCGACCAGGCCCTCGGCGCACTAATGATGGCGCTACAGAAATCCCTAATGGAACAGTCAGACATTGTTCCAGTTCTAAAGGGCTTCAAGTTTCGCCTTTCAGAGCAGGGTTTGGTTGTTTTGAACCCCCCTCTCGTAAAGATGGGGCATGATTTTGATGAAGAAGGGGAGGAATGACTTGCCGCGTTATACTTATAGGTGCGATGCTTGTGCCGAGTATTTCGAAGTCTTCCATTCCATTCACGACCGTTTAACTGATTGTAAGTGCGGCAGTGAGGGCTCTCTAAAGAGGGTTCCTTCACTGCCTTTTCGTGTTTCTATAAACCAAAGCCCCCAAAAGCCTGGTGAAGTTGTTAGGGAATTTATCGAAGACACAAGGAGAGAGATCGAAGAGGAAAAAAGAAATATGAAGGGTGAACTTGATGATATTTGATGTTTTTATTGTTGTTTGTGCTATTTCCCTTGTTACGAATGCAGTTGGGATCTGGTACCTTAGGAATGTTTTGAGGAACTTTTACGATGTGACCTCGAACATGCGAGACCTAACCGAAGAGGTTATGGACTTTGACGAGCACCTAAACCAAGTTCACGAAATGGAAATGTTCTATGGCGACGAGATTCTTGGCGGCCTAATCGCTCACTCCCGAGCCCTCCGTGACACACTGGAGGACTTTGCCGACATCTATGCCCTCATTGATGAGGACTATGATGAGGTCGAGGAGGATGAAACAGAGGAGGTGCCTGATGATGCCGAAGCCAATGCCTAAGAGAAGCCGTAGAAAAGGGAGGATGTATTTTACCGTAGAGCACGAAGACGCAATAGTAAAATATGTTGCATCCAACTGCATAAGAGAGCGATCAGAACTTTACAATGAACTTATCGGTCCAGCGTTCAGCGAGATGGTCGACAAGATCGTTTATACTTACAAGTTCACAACTTTACCGAACATTGAGTCGCTACAAGACGAATGTAAGATCTACCTTGTAACGATCTTGCCAAAGTATAACAAGCAGAAGTCAAAAGCGTTCTCTTACTTTTCAGTCATTACAAAGAACTGGTTTATTCACAAGGTCAAGAAGCAGAGCAAGAAGCGCAGGACTGAGATGGAGATCGTTGAACAACTCCCAAAGGAACTTGAACTCAAGTACCTCTCAACCAGCAACCCCTACCCAAAGAAGCGAGAGCACGATGAGTTCTTCAGTTTTCTTATGAACGAGATCAACTCTTGGGAAGATGAGAAGATGAAAGAGAACGAAGAGAAAGTTTTAAATGCCGTGAAGATACTTTTTGACTCTGCTAATGACATAGAAATTTTCAACAAGAAAGCTATTTACTTATACCTACGAGAGATAACTGGCCTAAACACAAAGCAAGTGGTCAGCAACCTTAACAAGATGCGCGCAAAGTATGCAGTGTTTAAGGAAAAGTGGGACGAGGGTGAGATGTGAAAGATCTTGAGACATACCTTGAAACAGCCATAGACAACGTTCAAAATGACCGAGAGGTCACCAGAGAGCTTCTGGACGACGTGATGCGTTACCTCTCCAAAGACGAGCAGAGACACGCACAGGTCGGTGCGGTGGCTGCTAAGTATGTCGAGACGCTTCAGAGGAGCAACGAACAGTTGGTGAAGATCGCTGGCCTGGTTCATAAGCAGCAGTCAGGCGATGTTGGTCTATCCGACAAGGACAAGGCTGATATCTTCGATCTGTTGCAGGAGGAGGGCTGATGGCAGCCGGGTTTCCCCAAATAACCCCAGAGCAAGTAAAAGAGTTTGTTGACGGCCTCGGAGACTCGCTCGGAGTAGATGTAGCCGATCCGATCCTCAACCCTGGAATGATCATAGACAACCAAAAGGCGGTCTATGATGAACTGGTCAGCAATGCATATGCAACAGACAAGTTCAAGAATGTCCTAAACTTCAAAGCCATTGTTCTTTGGAAACTCAAAACACAGTCAGAGTTTTCTTTATTTTCTGCTCTACGAAGTTTGCTTCCTTTCCTTGATAGTCAGGGCTCTGATTCATCAACCTTCTTCATTTGCTACATACCAGAACTTCACGCTACAATGACAAACCCGCTTTATTTTGCTGGAGATCAACAGGAATACATAAGACGCATACTTCGGTTCCCATCCTTCCAAATAAGTTCTGTAGCGGACAAGACCAACAAAAGTTTGTTAGAAGAGTGCCCAGAGGGTTCTGTGGTAAATGTTCGTTTCACTGACAGCAACAGAAGGCTTGGGTATGTGACAGAACTCATAACAGAAGGAAACTGGTCGGAAGCGTTAAAGAATTCTGGAGTCTCTGACTCTTCACAGGTTTTTGCTTCTGGGGATGCAGTCGTTTCCGAAGACGCGGTAGCCTTTTACAACAAATTGAGATCATCCGGTGCTTTTCAGGGTTACAGCGATGCAATGTTGATGGGACTGGCAGCGAACGCGAAGCAGGAATCCAACTTCACTTCAAACGCAGCCGGCGACGCCAGATCGCCGGGAAACAAGGACCACCCAAGAACTATCACAACCGTTGATGGCGTGGGAGGAGTAGAGGCTGACTATTGTTCATTTGGCTATTTTCAGTTGAACATATGCCCTGACAACGCCGAGGGCTCTCGCTTTATAGAATTTTTTGGTCTTGATCGCAACAACAAGCAAGAAGTCCTTGATGCGATCACGAACGAAGAGAAGCAGTTTCAATTTATGGCGAACAGATTAACACAAATCGGAAGCATTTCACAGTACATCGGACAAGAAGTTGCCGAAGGTTACTCGGAGGAAGAGACTGCTGCCTTCTACGGCCGCCTCATAGCCAGAGACTTTGAGAACTGTTCTGCCTGCGCTGACGGCCAATCCGAGAACAGAGAAAGACAAGAACTTGCAGCGGCGCTCTACAGAGAGTTGAGGCAAGAGAACGAGGTTAACTCATAATGGGAAATAGAACAAGAAGTTACTCAAGATACACAGAGTCGCGCGCCGAGGCTTCTCGCGCCCTTGGACAACTTGAAGAAGAACAGGGGCCTACGCAATACGAAATAAATCGAGCAGAAGGTTTTGCGAGAGCCGACTTATCACAGGAAGTCTACACCGAAGAGCAACTACCAGTTCCCGAAACTTCCAAGAATCTTCTCCCTCCACCAGAGCAAGATACCAGAATCGGCGCCGTAGGCTCTAGCGACACTCTCGATCCTTATGATGGGAGCCTGGAGCCCTTTGAAAATGCTGGAATGCAAAACAAGAAACTCAAAGAAAAACTACCAGCCTACAATGCCTCGGACAGTGAGACGGTAACATCCGGCCAGAACAACACCCACATCATCCTCGGAAGAGATCGTTGGGGTGGCCCTGAGACCGGCTACGGCGGCCTGGGGCACACGCGAGCAGGTGCAATAGACATTGTGGTCGGCCTACAAGGCTGGAGCCCTGGTGAGGCTGGTAGGACCGGAGAGAGGGGTGAGTGGATCCCTGGGCGAGCAGATAAGAACTTTGGATCACTCAACCGAGACATCTCGCCGGGAGACGCGGCGCGAATCTACATTTCTCAAAGAGCCGACATTGACGACTACTTTGACATTTGTGATGGCTTCGTCGGCCGATCTTATTCTGACTCCGCGATTGCCATGAAGGCAGACTCGATCCGGGTCATCGCAAGAAAGGGAATCAAGCTGGTAACACAAAAGAATCCCCCAGGTCGCAACTCAATAAATGGAAAGATTGGGACAGTCTTTGGAATCGACCTAATCGCCGGCAACAGGGATTTCAAGACGGGACTGGAAGGACTGACCCTTGGAAACCCAGAATTCCCCGGTGGAAGAGAAATAAACTACCTACAGCCGATCCCAAAGGGTGACAACCTGCAAGAGTACCTTTCAAAGTTGCATGATAATGTTCAGTTGATAAACAGTATTTTGTCTGGGCTAATACGTATTACATGGAGTATAGCAGAAAATACCATCACACCAGACACAGTTATAAGCCCTGTCCCCGGAACCACTGCTCCAACACCAGTTGACTTTATGAACTATTTTGAGTATGTTCTTCTTTCCTTAAAACAGTGGTTCAAGTTGTGGGCCACAAGACAAGAGATGCTTGCTTACAAGATTGATTATTTGGAACCAGTCGGCGCGCTTTACATCAACAGCCGACACAATAGGACAAACTAATGACAATAAGAGTAAACAGAAGTGGCAGATCTGCCTATGAAGAGTTCGCAACAGAAGGAGAGTTAGAGGAACTCAGAAACTCTAACTTTCGTTTCGGCCAGGCTGGTTCGGCAATTGACCAAGCGGGGGCCGCCGACCAAGCGGGGGCCGCCCTCGATGTCCAGCCGCCACCTGCTCCTCGCTCATTGGGTCCAGATCCATTCAGCCCTGTCCTCACCGAAGCCGCCCTGGAAGAGGCTGGGCTTGATGTCGAGCGTTTCAAGTTCCTTGTTTGTGATCCGCGCCCTGGGCTAGAGGAGCCTGATCCATGTCCGATTTGTCGCCCAAACCCGTTTGCTTATGTCCCAGATTACCGAATGATGGGCGAAGGCGAAACCTTCTTTGACGGCAAGGACTGCACGCAATGTGTGGTTTACACCTTTGGTTCCCCGGCAGTTGAGGGTGGCGTTCCGATCGAGAAGTTCCAAAGAGATGGAAAGTTCATCAATGAACAGAAAGAGCGCGCTGTAAAGTACGCCCTTGACCTATTCAATAAGTCCGAGTTCATCACAGTTTACACTTATGTTGAGAAGCCCCCAAGAGTCGACAAATTCAATATTCTTGGAGGAGCAGCAGTTGGCGCAGTAGCCGGCGCCGCTTTGGGTGGCGGAATCCCTGGTGCGGTCATTGGAGCCGGCATTGGCGGCGTGGCTGACTTTATGATCCCTCCAAAGGTTCCTGGCTATGACTTAGAAACCAGAGAGGAAAATGTCGTCGATTCGCTTGTTGCTCTTGCAACAACAGAATATCATGTCCCAATCCAAAGAAAGTCTCGCACAAGGCTCCTAATCAAGATCCCAGTTGAGGTCTTTGACCGCTTACCGGAGCGCCTGGTCCAAGAGCCCGACACAGAGTTTGAGACAAAGTTAGAAGTCACTTACGAAGGAAACCAGTTTGTCCCTACCCTCCGTCGCATCTCCAAGGCTTTCAATGTCTACCACGGAGAATCAAAGCGGTGGGCGACCTACGAAGGCGGCCGGTTTGTCACGGCAACATCGTTCGCTGAATCATCAAACAACTCCGACACAAGGGAGCGCGTTTACTTAAACCTTGAGAAAGAAGCAGATCAAATAGACAGGTTCAGAGAGGCAGTGAAGGACTGGATTACCAGAAAAGAAATCGGGATGTCTTTCAGTCCTCTACGACCAAACCGTGTTCCAGAAAAGATCACGTTCAAGTTCAAAAAGAAAGACAACAATCCGGAAGAGATCGAACTAAGACAAGTTGTCTTCAACAAACCTGGCTGTGAAGATATTACGATCGGAAAGAACGGCCGCTACAAGGGCCTTTTTAGAGAACTAAACGCAACCATAAAGAGGATCGACTCAAGAACTCTTTACTACATCGGTTCAGGCCCAGAAATAGATGTCGATCTAACTGCAAGAACTCCCACACCTTGGCTACAAGTCGTTACCGACTACACCTATCCTCCGTTGGAAGTCCTTTACGGAAGCAATGGGAACACAATCTATGATCAGAACAGAATAGACAAGTGCCTCGTAAAAAATACGAGTGTTGATGAAGATTTTGATCAGTTGATGTCTGGCATCGAGGACACTCTTCTTGGTGCACCAGATGCATTCTTGCTGGCCTTTTCACAAGGTGGTGATCCTGAATCTTGTAATAAGGAAGAGGACGCGCTGAAAAAGGCAGGCCAGGCATTTGCAACAACACCTAAGCGAGCAGAGGAGATTCTAAATGCTTCTGTTGCTGAAGCGAAAAGAAAGATTGCAGTGTCCGATCCTTACCTCGCGATTGTTTTAGACGAGATCGGAGCAGCAGCAAAGGCAGCAAGATCTGATACAAACCAGTTTTTTTCGGAAGACGGCCTTGATTTTGGAGGCGCGTTCTCTGCCAGTAATGAAGATTTCGGAATAGAAAACACTCCCAAGAACAGAAGAGAGGTTAGAAGAAATTTCAGAGAACTCTACCGAGACAAACAAAAAGGCTTTATGGCTCGCGTCAATGACCGCATTGGTTGGTGTGGTTGGCTCGCACTTATCAAAGCAGCCGCTGACTGTGTTGCAAAAGGCATGGGAGAGGAGAGTTCAACAAAGGCTCTTGCAAAGGCTGCCTTTGGCGCGATGGACGATAACTACCTTGGAAGAACTTTCCTTGGTCTTCCGCCAGAAGAGCAACGCCGCATTGCAGACAGGATTGAGGCAGAATTAGGCGACGTTCCTGCACCATGGGACATCGGTTACCAAGCAGGCAACTATTCAGGCGGCACATTCTCACTAAGAGAACGTAAACTTGCAAACCAAATAGCAGACGGGACGTTACAGCCTGGGACTACTGAATATGAAGAGGCCATTGCAGAACTGGATTCTACTGGCTTCGACATAGTGGCACCCCCCGAGTTGGTTGATTTAGCAGGAAGGCTAAATGCAGGAGACTTAGGGGAAAATAGTTCTCCGACTAATTTCGATGCCTATTCACAACTATTGTCAAGCGGCTTTTACGAGACGGCGCCAAATGCCAATCCAGCAGTTGGTTTTTATGCGGTTCAACAGACTTCAGAGTCAGAACAAGAACTCCTACAAAGACTAAAAGATTTCAACAAAAACTTTGTCTTCGACAGTGAAAGTGTCGGCGGCTTCGGCCTGGACTCGGAAGGTGAACTTGCTTTCAACCAACGAAACCCATCACAAGGTTCAGGCGGAACTTATGGTGAGGCTTTGGGTAATATCCAAAAAGAAATTGTAGATGCTTACCGCAGAGTGATCCTTGACATGGTTGGGGCGGACTCTTTGCTTCAGACAATGAATAGGATCCCAGGCGCACCCATTGTCGCAAGACTTCTAAAAAATAGTCCTTGCAAAATCAATTCCCCAATCAAGGCGAACCCAAGGCTTGACAACTTTCTAAACACTTTGGAGTTTGATATTTGTCAGTGGGATGCCGATCTTACCCTTCCAGTTTTCTCTAAGGGCGACGGCATTGGTGCTTTCTTACAGGATCTCACCACAAGGCTCCTGCTTGCTCTTGTAAATGCTATCATCGACACTGCTCTTGCTATTTTCGCGCAGATTCTAAAGTTCATCCTCGACAAACTGCTTTCCCTTGCGTGCGAGACTCTCGCTGCTCTTGGGGCAAACTTGGCTGGTCTTGCTTCCGGCAACAACCAGTTTCTAAACCTTCTCCGCGAAAACCTTTGCCCAGAGGCGACAGAAGAGGATCTACTTGAATCCCTACAGAAACTGTTCTCGGTTCTTGGTGGCGACAACTATCCATGCTTGCAGGAACTCTCTAACCAAGAGATGGCAAACTTCATCGAAGACATGTCCCTCATGCTTACACAGGGACAACTTCTTCAACTCCTTGCTGGCGAGGCAAACGACGAGACGATCAGGCTTGCCCTTGAAGTCGCAGCAACCAGCAACTCTCCTTGCATCCGTGATGTGTTTAGTGACCCAGGATCTATTCAGAATTTCTTCCCAGCCCTCGGCACATTCATCCCAGATCTCGATCGTCTTCGCGATGTCATAGGAACAACCCCGGCTGCTCTACAACCCATTTACCCGTGTGCCCCAGAAGTCCTAACAAGGATCGATGATCTACGCTGTGATCTTCTCGGACAGAAGGGACTTACAAAACGCCAATGCCGCGAAGAGTTAGACAAACTAAAGGACCAGGCGGTTCAGGATCTCCAAGATCTCCTTGACCTCCTACAAAACGGCCCAATGTCTAACTTCCCGCCACTCAACAGTGAGCCTGGTGCTGGTTGTCCGCCAAACGGCTTCCTCCCAGCAACAGATCCGTTCCTTGCAGACGCAAACTCCCAGGTTACAAATGTGTTATTTGACAGAGTTGAGGAAGCACACTTGCGAGACCTTATGGGGAATATCAACTTTTTCACAGGCCATGGTGGTGTTCTAAATGCAGTCCTCTCTGACACGATGGGGCGCCCGTTCAAGAAGCACAACTTCGTGATCAGAAACTTTGGTGCTCCGTTGGCAGAAGACCTTGGATTCTTTGAAACTTACAGCGACAGCGCTGTTCGCGCCCCCGGCTCAACTGGAAAGGGTACACCGATAGACATTTATGGTAATCAGCTTACTGATGACGAACTCGGAAACTTTGCTAACTACTCCAGAGGCGGCTACCCTCCAACAGTCGGCGCCTGGCTTGCGCAAAACTACAGAACATTTGAGCCAGAGTTCAAGACCGTCAACATTCCGGGCGGCTACGACAGCATTGACGAGGCCCTAAGGGAACTTGAAAAGATAGAAAAGAAGAACAGAGAAAGAATCAAAGCACGAAAGAAGTACCTAAGGCTTTGGATTGATGAGTTCAACTATGATAGAAGAACGACCTGGCCACAAAAATACCAAAGAGCAGCAGATGAACTATTAGTCGGCGCCGAAAGGGAAATCTTTGGACCAGACCCGACAAAAGAGACAATCGGACACAAGGTCCACTCCCCAGAAGAGAGAACATTTAATGCCCTAAATGGTAAGAATTTAAGTGTTGCCGGCGTCTTATCAGGAAACAAAAAACCAAAAAATTGGGATAAAGATCTACAGAGGAAGTTAAAAGATATCAGAATTGAAGGAAAAAGGTTTGACCCTGAGGAGCACAACTCTTTTGTTGAGGCTTTCGGCAAAAAGGCAAGACTCCTACAACCGCCAGACACTTCTTCCGCAGATGTTCGTTTAAAGTACGAGTCTTTCCCAGTTGAAAACAACAAAGGAGAGAGCTTGGGCTCCCCTTACGCAGTTTCCGTGGAATATGATTATAACTTGTTTGATGAAGACGGGGAGTTGATCAAAGATAATGTTTACAACCTCAAAGTTGTTGAAGAGATTAGGAGTGTCAAGGGCGATCCTTTAAAGAAAAATGAAATAAAGAAGGTTGGGCCTGACCTACCTCCCGAGTCGATCCTTAACGATGAGTACAGTTTCACAAGTTATGACCTTAAGATCAGAGGAACTGATGACCAAGATGTTGTAAGACTTCTTGAATCGCTAGATGTTTCAAACGACATTCCAGATTCTTACCAGATAGAATATCTTTTCAGATATTTTGAAAGCATCTATCAAGAAGTAACAGACAGCACAGATAGGAGAATAAGAGAGGTTTCATCGGAGGCAGGGCTAAGAAGATACTTCAAGGGTCCAAAATCACCAGATGAAAAAATAAATGTTTTTGACTCCATAAACTCTGGTTTCTTGCAAAGGCTTTCTTACCTTATTTCAACAGGCCAAACAGGAAAGGGTAATAAGGGTCAAAAAGCACCTGAAGACTATGATGTTGGTAAAAGAAAAGAAAACCAAAACAAAGACAGAAGAAACAAAATCGACCTAAACCAGTTTTCAAAGGCTTTCAAGTTTGGCTATGACCCCTACAAACAGCCAAAAATACAATACATGGATGCTGAAAAGTACGGTGGCCTCCTGGGCAAGAGGGATCCAAAGAACGCTCCACGACCATTCTATGTCCAAGCCCGTCGTTATGACGGCTGGATGGACATAGCAGAGGCTCTCGTTCCAGAGTTGGACGGCTGTGAACCATCGTCAAGGCCGATCTTTGAACTGTCTGATGTAAAAGAGGTTGTCGATAATTTCACAAACACAGTCCCAAGAGATGAGCGACTCCAAGGAGATCCGCTATGTGCCGTTGAGGCTCCTTTTGACAGGATCTTGGCACCGGAAGACGCCGGCCGAATGGAAGGAGCAATCCGAGCAATAATTAGGATCTATGCTCTCGACGTGTTTCTTCGCGCCACACCCATTTTCACGGCTTTTGAGATCAATGATGTAAACTACGACAACTTGCTTGAGTCTTTCATCGCAGAAAGAATGAGGCAGGGACTTTACCAGGACGGTGTTCGTCGTTCAAACGCCACAGACGAAGAATACTACTTCCGCTTCATCGAGCAGGTTGTCAACAACACGGTAAGGAAGATTGATGCTGGAATGCTTACAAGAGAGAGCGAGTCCGGCGCCGCAGATGGAGACTTTAGTACGGCAGAAGAAGAGGCCCTCAATAAAATCATTCGAACTGTTAACGGCTTTTATAGAGAGTTTGCCGGCCAGCCGGAAGTTCTTTCTGATGTTGCCATCAAAACGCAGGATGCATTCAAAAGATTCTTCACAACACCGGCTTCGAGCAAGGTCATTCAGGTGGGCTCAGGAAGTTCCAGATTTAGCAAGGCTCAGGCAAAGGCTGCCAAGAAATTGGCGTTTGAGCAGACATTAAGAGAGAACGAAGCAGACGCCCTCATCCTTCTTGGTCCTTACATCAGAGAGGAACTTGAGGCTCTAAAGAGTAAGTTTGTCTCAACTCTCCCTGCTCTTGTGACAAACGTGGACCACCTTTTCTGCGTAAACAACGAGTGGATCCGAGGTTCAGTATTTGAAGGCGGCCCATTCGATGTCCAGTCGGATCCGAGAGACGGAACGACACACAACATCCAAAAGTTGAAGACCAACGGCGAACTTCGTCCAAAGGGTTTCAACCCTAACTTCAAACGCTCCCAGCCAGACACGGAGTGGCCATTTGTTCTTGAAAAGTACATCAAGATCGAAGACAAGTCGCGCCGAGTCAAGGGGGTTTCAAAGCGAGCAGAAAACCTTTACAATGTTGTCAACATCAACGATTGGGATCGTTATGTCAAGGAAAAGAAGGCGGAAGGTCTAAAGGGCGACATTTCGGAGTTCTGGGGCGAGCCAACACCTTCTGGCGAGACCGAGTTCATCGAAAACCACAACCACACCTACGAAATTGACTTCAAGGGCAACGGAAGAACGTCAGTTCACACCGACGCTCTCGGCAACACTCACTACCACGAGATTGTAAACGGGGAAGTCCAGAGGTCAAGGCTAAACACAGAAGACAACGGACACGTTCACAACATTCCGGTCGAAGGCTGGAAGTTTGGTTTGAGAATCTGCTACATGCCGACAAGGGCGTCTCATGGGCCATTCGTTGAAATGAACAGAGAACTTATAACGCAAGAGCAGATCATGAACAACAAGGCTTTCAGAGTAACAAGCAAGAGTGACAACAAAAGAGTCCTAATCCCGATCGCTTCCGCTGAACTCCCAATTCCAGATCAGGAGTTTACCAACTTTGATCCAAACTCTTACGATGTCTACTGTCTCATTGAAGAACTCGTAAAGACCCCAGAGTACAAGACATTGTTCAAGTACATTTTCCCCATCCCAAGATACACCTCGCTCCTCGCAGTCCACAGCACCATGTCATTTTTTGACGCCATCGGCAACAGTGGCTGGCCAAGCGAGGGTGGAGACATGTGGGAAGTTGCCGGCGGTAGAAAGGGCAAGAAGTTTAGAAAGTGGGTTCGCGGCCCGCAGGCTTTCAAGGATTCAAGACAAAAAGCAAAAATCCTTTTCACAAGCCTTTATGAGTCATCGCAGGCCATTGATTTCGATGCTGGCAACCCAACCGACCCTGAAAGAGGTCCAGATTCTATTAGAGAACTAATTAAACCAAAGGTTAACTTCGAAGACGGCTTACGTTGGTGGGAGAGAGGAAGACTATTGAGTCGCCCGTTCAACAAGGACGGAGAGGAATGCGAATAAAGGAGGAGAGTTATGGCAGAGGGACTATCTGTTGCGCTACCACTTAGAATAGATCCGATTGACGGCGCTTACGGGCTGAATAGGACGCTTACGCAAGTGGCCGCACAAAACTTGCGAATGGTTATTTTAACTTCTCCTGGGGAAAGAATAATGTTCCCAGAATTTGGTGTTGGAATAAGAAGATACCTATTCGAACAGAACACAACGTCAACATTGGGGGTGATACGAAGCAGAATAGAACAGCAGGTGTCAACATATCTCCCTTACATTAGGATCCTAGATTTGAGCGTTGACAGTCCGGAGGTCGTCGGCTCCGTAGTGGAGACGGATAAATCAAGAGTCCTCATAAGAATTCGCTATTCAGTCCCATCAGCCAATGTTGTTTCGGACCTAACTATTCCTGTTTCAACTTAAGTTTTATACTATTTATAACTGGAGAACCTTTTAGATGGCCAAAAGAACATTTCCTATTGACTACACAAGTCGCGACTTTAGTTCTATTCGCGATGATCTCATAAATTACACAAAGAGATACTACCCTGACACTTTCAAAGACTTTAGCGAGGCGTCTTTTGGTTCTCTAATGCTCGATACAGTCGCCTACGTCGGCGATATTATGTCTTTTTACCTTGACTATCAGGTGAATGAGTCATTCCTTGACACCGCCTCAGAATACAACAATGTTCTTCGCCTTGCAAGACAGGCGGGCTACAAGTTTACAGGACCAAACTCCACAACAGGGATGGTCTCGGTTTATGCCGTCGTCCCGGCAAACTCGGTGGGCCTTGGGCCAAACAACGACTACTTGCCCATCCTCAAGAGAAACACGACCTTCTCCTCCACCTCGGGTGCAAGTTTCATTCTTCTGGAAGACATCCGTTTTGACGAGCCTTCTAACGATGTCGTCGCAGCAAACATTGATGACGCAACAGGAAACCCATCAAACTATGCAATAAAGGCAATGGGACAGGTTATTTCAGGCGAGTTTGGCGTAACAAATATTGACATCGGCGCGTTTGAGCGTTTCAAAAAGGTCCGCATAAGCGAGCCGAACCTAGTTGAAATCATCAGTGTTTTTGATTCGGAGGGTCACGAATACTTTGAAGTCGAATATCTTTCACAAGATGTGGTCTACAAAGCAGTCCCAAACAGAGACGAGAACACCAGGGACAATGCCCCTTCTCTAATAAGACCTTTCAACGCAACTCGTCGTTTTACAGTCACCAAAAACAGAAGAACAACAACATTACAATTTGGCTTTGGTTCCGACACAGAGATTGCAACACCTGGCCTCGCTGAACCGTCAAATGTTGTCCTTCAAAGGCAGGCAAAGAACTATGTCACAGACGCCATTTTCGACCCATCCGATCTTGTGGGTTCAGACAAGTTGGGCATTGGGCCAGCAAACACAACTCTAACCATCACTTACAGGCTGAACACGTCGAACAACGCCAACGCAGCCATCGGAGCGGTCAACAGGATCACGAGCACACTCGTTGAATTCAACAACCCAAGCATAGCGAACGACTCAACAGCAAGAACAGTTGCTGCTTCCTTTGAGTGTTTCAACGAAGA
>Ga0208162_1000064_pt1 | contig 49797 bp, 62 predicted proteins | sample CB_VirMetaG_4_FD_184539 | JGI IMG/M metagenome (GOLD analysis project Ga0208162, IMG submission 184539) | Freshwater to marine saline gradient viral communities from Chesapeake Bay - CB_1508_1M Viral MetaG (SPAdes) (version 4) | ecosystem: Environmental > Aquatic > Marine > Coastal | place: USA... | reverse complement strand
GTTTATTCGACGATATCCTCCGTCAGGGTCAACTTCATAGTTTTGAAGTTTTACTGCTAGACCGGGAGCAGAAAGAATTTCAAACTCATTTAAGTTTGTATTTAATCCACCTTTACATGAAATACCAAAAGGTTGTGTAGTAGGCATTAAACTAATCTCACTCTGTCATCTTTAATATATGAAGGCGTAGGTTCTATTAAATTTGAGCGCATACTTCTAAGACCTTTTTTATAGTCTTCTTGAGCGTATGCCGCTGCTTGTGCGCTGTCTTTAAACTGCCACACGTAGTATCTTGCTCGTGCTGTGAGCACTGTAGCGTACATATCGGGAAACACAAGTGTGTCTCCGTGATTTACTAATTTTGTTGGTTGATTATATGCAAAAAACCAGACCTTATATTCTTTGTCTGGTATTGGGCTAAGACCAAACTTTCGAGAGTCTGGGCTTCGAATAACGCGGTTAGGTTCGCCATACGACTGATCTTCCGCATCGTCTAAATTCTCTGAAACTCTTACATTATCTTTCCAGTCTTCTGTAGTAGTATAACGTAAGTTGGCTCCTACATAGGGAGCTGTTTCACCTGTTACGCCTACGGTAGTGATATAGAAGTTATCCCAATCTACTGAACCATAGTCGTCTGTAATGCTATTACTATCAGTTTTTAAATTGTACCAACGCTGCCCTGCTGTTGTAGATACAGATACATTTCCATACATTGGGTCAACGTCTCCGCTTGCAGCCACTGACAGGAAGGGCCACTGCGGTTCAGCATTAATTATGTCAAAATAAGCACGGTTAATAGAATTTTGAACGTGTACTTGAATACCTCGGGCTGAATTAAAGTTTACAGTAGTTAGAGGAACTTCGTTAATCTCTCGTAAGATATCGTTAGTTAATTCTAAGAAGGTTGTTGCCATAATTATTTAGCCTTTTTATTTTTTGGAAAAGATCAGAGGGGCTTTTACACCCCTCATCACTAATTAAGCACGGTTTAGTTGATAGTAACAAAACCTTTAACAAGTGCTTCTGGACGTAGAACTTTACGACCGAACACATGTAGACCGCGACAAATATCGCCAAAGCTGTCTTGGTCACGTAGGACCTCAGTGCTTGTGATAGTTTGTGCAGTTGATACAGCAGACATGTGACCTGCAAGTACCTGCGATACAACACCGCCAGTAGTTGTAGCGGGAATGTTGTTAGACTTGTACATGTCAAAACCACGTAACTTGCCTGATGATACTAGACCGTTACGGATTGAGCCTTGACCTGCGTTGAAGTCTACAGATAGTAGCTTAGAGCTTGACTGACTTAGTTGCTCATAGAACTCTGGACTTGCTACAAAGTAACGGCCTTCTTCTGGTACGTTTTCCGCGTCTAGCAAACGAGCCATACGAGCCATAAGGTCTAGAGGGTCTACACCGGAAGTGATATCTACTGAACCACTAGCAGCGATAGTCCCGGCAGACTCGCCAGTATTACCTGCAGCAGCGTCAGTACCTACAACATTTGAAGTAGAACCGGAAAACATTTCAGTTAGTACGTTGCTGTCGAACGCATCTTTCAAAGAGTATGCTGCAGAAGATGCTGCAACTTCTTTGAAGTTTACGTGAGACATTTTGCTTTCGATGTCATCTACGATGAATTTGAAAGCATTTGCTTGGTCTACAACCAACTGAGTTTCTGCGTCAGTAAGTAGAGTAGCGGTCGGGTTTGTGCCACGAGTGTAAGCAGATACTGAGATTGTAGGTTCTTTGATAATGTTTACAGAATCACCGAACGCTGAGATCTCACCTGCGTAGTCTGTGTTAGTGATTGCTTCTACTACAGAAGACTTACGGAAGAAGTTAAGTACCTTCTTCGAGTAAACTTCTGGTAAGAAGTAACCGTTTGCTTGGTTGCCGGATAGCTCAAAGTTACTTGTTACGCTACCGTCTACTGTGGTTTCAAATTTAGCCATTGTTATATTCTCCTAAAAGACAAAAATTAAATTATGGAACTACTCTGCCTTCCATTATGGCTTGGTCGATTTCTTCTTCATATTTATCGTACTGCGCCATAGACAAAGCAGCAATTTCCCGTTGAGTCCAAATCTTAGGCTGTTTGGCATCTACTGTGGTTGTTTTAGTAGATACAAAATCTGCTGCCGAAGATTTAGGTTGTGACTGTTTTGTCTTAGCTTTTGTTTCTGTACTAATTCCATTTTCCAACTTATAAAGGTCGATAGCTTTGACCGCTAATGTTGCATTGTCTGGGTTGCTATAAATCCAATCCTGAATTTGTTCAGGTTGATTTTCAGCCCATGAATGAAACTTCTCGTCTGTTTTAATTGATTCGAAATCTGGATGTTTGGTCCGTAGAGTTTCTTCTGCTTCGCGTTTGCGAATAGAAGCTTCTCTTTGTTCGATAACAGACATCTTAGCTTTTAGTGCTTCAACTTGTTGCTCGCTCTGTAAGTGTGCAACAGTCTCTACAGTTTCATACAAGTCTGGATATTGGGTTTTAAACTCTTCAAGATCTTCAACTGACTTTGGTGGCGCGTATGAAGTATTCTCTGCAGCCATCGCACTCATTTCAAGTTCGCGTTGTTTAAACTCCGCTATCTTTTCGTCGTAATGTTTTTTAAGGTCGTCGTATCTCTTTTTATAATTTGTTCTTTTCTTAGTCTCTGTCGCTGCTTCTTGAGGGGCCTCGTCATCGGGGGTAGCCTCTACAGCTTTAGGTTCTTCGTAAAAAAGCCCATCCGCACTACCTCTACTCGGTTTATCTGGCGTGTGCCAGTCCTTTTTGCTGTTGTATGGATTTGCTTCTGGTTCATTAGTTACATTTTCAATTGCTTCAGACATCTTGTCACTCTCCTTTTGGGGCTTTTAGTCTTTCAAGGTAGCTGCGATGTTAGCTATACATTGCAGGGTCTTGATACTTAAAGGTGGCCTCTAGGTTAAAAATAATGATAAGGGGTTCTTGCGAAGTAGCCTTATCCCTTTGAAAATAAGCTCGGGGTTCGATTGGCGGCAAGCATTTGTTTTTTAATTTGCTCGTCCATTTCAGTATCATACATATTCCCTTGAACAGGTTTTTTCTCGTCCTGTAATGGATTATCTATTCTACCGCCCATTGCTTTTTTCATTAAGCCGCCATCGTAAGCGCGTTCTGCATCGTCCATCATTGTTTGGAGTTTGTCAGCGCCTATTTGATCGGTAGCTTTTCTGGTGAAAACAAATTCACCATCCGATAGCCTTGCGGGTATCGAATCCGATGTACCAGTGCCGGGACCTTCTACTTTCCCTTCACCGGAAAATTCAAATGCTTTTTCCATGATATCGTCAAAGATATCGCTAAGTTTAGAATCTTTTTGTAGCATTGCCGAGAGGTACTCTTGGTCCTCTTCGTTTGGCAGTGCTTTATCTAACATGTGCTCAAAGTAATCTTTTTGCATCTCGTCGTCAGGAAGTTGCGAAGCTTCTACTTCTGCTTTTTCTTCTTCTGGAATGTTATCATAAGTATCTACAGGAGCCTCAGTTTCTTCTTCAGGGGCTTTGTCGCTTGCTAGTTCTGGAGGCATAGCCATAGAACCTTCTGAGTATTTTACTTTAAACTTGCTGTCTTCCATTTTATTTTTCCTCGACTCTTTGTCGTGCTTCTTTTACTTGTTCTTTGAGTTGCATTAGATTAGCCAGAGAACTCACTTTCCCCTGCTTGCGGAACAGCTCCAGTTCCGATGTTGCCACCGCCAGTGCCTGTAGCTCCAAGTTCCGGAGGTTGTTCAGGTGCTCCTTCAGCGCCTCCCATGTCTCCTTGTTGTTCACCAACGGACTGAGCTTCGCTGCCATTTCCTTGTCCAACATTTTGTGCTCCTATTATCTGTGCGACCAGTGCTGCTTCTTCAGGGTCGTTTAAAATTTCATCTGGGTCTAGGTCTAGACTGTATGCGAGTTCGCTAACAATCTTAGAGATCTTAACAAACGGTGCAATCGCAGGATTCTGAGCTGTCTGCAAGAAAGTAGTCAAACGCTGACTGCGTACTTCTTTCTGCATCAAGCTATTTGTTCCCATTGCTTTTACTTCTAAATCGCCTTCAACATCTAAATCACCCTCGAAAAACTGCATATTCCACTGGAAATACGCTTCTCCTAGCGGTTTTAGCAGGTAATCATCTAAGTTCTTTACGACTGTTTTAATATTCAAAGATGCTGCACCTAATAGCATAGACATGCCTGATGCGGTACGTGTCATGCTTTGTACGCCTGTTTGACCGTGGGAGTAGCTTGGAATACCTGTTTGTTCGTCTGCAAGCTGTCTAAATCTATCAAACATCATCATGTTTTCGTTAGAAGTGTTTGGAAACTTAACACCGTGTATAGCTTGTCCGGGCATACCTGCTTGTCTACGGAATACTTTTCCGGGGTATACTTCCATTGACTGACCGCCTACGAGGGCTGACTCATCAACATCGAATACTAGAGAGCCGCTTAGCGCTAGGTTATCAATAGCCATGCGAGCATGACCATTCATTATTTGTTGGGAGTCGTCCATATTCTCAGCAACGCCAATACCAAAGAAAGAATAAGGATTACGCTCGTAAGAAAAGGCATTGTAGGGGATTCTGAACGGTGTAAATGGGTTAACAACCCCACGTAAAAGCTTACCATTACTAATCCAAGCATTAACTTGTACTTCATCTAGGTCATCCATATCATTTGGTAAGTCTATACCTGCTTCTCTGGCATATTGTACGTCCATTATGCCCCAATATTCTACGACCTCAAACTGGTCCGAGCCGTAGTCGTCAACACGGTTGTCGTCTTTCAATGCGTGTTCGTAGTCTTGTTCTTCGTAGTTTGCTCCCATTTCGATGCACTCTCTAATTGCATTGTCATCGAAATACGGCATTTTAGCTAAAGCTCTTAGCTGAGATCTGTTGAGCTTATGTCTGTGGAATGTGTACTCGCACTCTTCAATTGTGGTTGCACTTGGGTCTGGAAAGAAGTCCCAGATACTAACAAACTCAATACGGGGTACACGCACAGAAATAGGACTGTACTTCCTTTCATTCGTGTTTTCATCTTTGGTCCAACGTCCGATAGTTTTATTAAAGTTGAACGGTCCTTTTACAATACCTGTTCCAAACAGAGCAGCTTCGAAGATAGAGCTTCTAAGTTCTGAAGCTCCATTAGATTCTTCAATCTGATCGTGAATAAGTTTCTGCATGTTACGTGCAGCTTCTTTAGCCGGAGAAACTTCTAAAACTTGTGGGTCTGGCGATGCTCCGTCTTTTAGTTTTCCTTCGTCTTCTGCTTTCTTTATAGCGTCTTCAAATGGCGATGAACCATCTAAAAAAGTAGCTCCGGGTTTAAGCACTTTACCGTCACCTTCGTACCCTACATCAAAAGGGTTTTTCTCATCTTCTTCTTCTTTTTTATTGTTTGCAGGTGTTGAGGTTTCTAAACCCGGAGTTCCATCGAGGTGTTTATATGTAGCTACACCCTCTGGTATTTCGGTTTCTCGTACGCCAATTGGAAACTGTCCTGTACCAAAGATAACATCAACAAGCTGTCCAAAAGCTGCAAGGACTTTTGTTTTAGTTACCTTTACGAATACAGAAGACTTTTCAGATTCACGAAACTTTACATTCTTTCCATAAATACCACGGAAGTTGTGGTAGGCTTTTAGCCAACGAGCTTCGTCGTTCTCTCGAGCCATTTGAGCGTCTTCATAGCGCTCCTCAATAAGACCTACAAAACGATTACGAACATCGTCTTCCATTTCCATAGACAAACCGCTTTCGTCCTCTACTTGTTCAAAGTAAATTTCGTTAGACGTTTCGTAGTTTTCGTTTTGTTCGCTCATTTAAAATCCTTTAGAACTTTTTAGAAATTGAGATGCCGCGATAACCTTTACTAGCATCTAACTTTAGTTTAGTGTTCTTGCCTATATTCTGCGTGTACGAGTAGCTTTTGCGGGTGTTACCAAAAGAGTCCTTACTTCTGTTTGCAGTTAGGGTTCCTTTACGTAAGTTTAAAGAACCTGATACTGTTCCTCTTTGGTATTTTTGATTGCCGCTTACTCGTCCTTCTAGTGCTGCAATATTTTTAAAATTTTTGCGAGCTACAAGGCCACCATTGTTATATTTTTTTCTAGTCATATTAATATCCAAAAGTTGAATCAACAGGATTAAATCTTTTTTCCATTTGTAACTGTCTCATTTGACTTAGTGTGTCGTTGATTCTAGGTCGTGACATTACTAAATATCTTAATGCATCGTATGCGTGATCTGAAGCTTTCGTATCTACATCTTCAGGATTGGACTTATCCAGAGGAATACTTTGAAGCTCACGTATCAGGTTAGGGCATGTATTAAATATCTGCACTCGTGGCCTACCGCTTTGTTGTAGCTTCAAGTATTCGTGGATTTGTATTTTACCTTGTATTCTGTTTTTGTCAGCTCTTCTAAGCTTGTGTCCTGCTCTTTGAAGTGTTTCACCGACTGTAGGTCCTGTAGTACCTGTGCGACTCCAACAGGCTGTATCTAATACTCCGGGAACTGAAAAAGGATCTTCAAGTTCCATGTTCATTAATGTATCAGCTAACTCTTCGCCTGTCAAGCCTTTTTTGTATAATTCTCTATATATAATCAGTGTACCGTCATTTGGGTCTACTGTACCCCAAACACAGGCACTTTCTGAAGCGTAACCGTAGTCAATACCTTTTATACGTTCCCAGTGCATTGGGATCTCAAATGGTGGTATGACATGTTCGTGTCTATCGAACTCTACGAATGCTGCACCTTCTGCAACATCCCAGTTACCTTCAAGTAGTTGTTGACGTTGAGTTGGCGGCAATGCTTTCAGCATCTGCTCGTAACGTCCGTCTTCGGCTAAGTAGGGATTGTCGTCTAATCTAGCCGGTATAAACTTTCTTGTTAGTCCATCTGCGCCTACAAAAGACTCATACGGTGGGCAAGGATCAATGTAACGCTTCTTTACCCAATTAGCACCTGCACCACCGGGGTTAGCTGTGCAGCGCATGTATGGAACAATTTCTGGATCTGTAGTCCGTAGCCGCGAAGCCAAGTAGTTCCAACTGAACTCTGTTGGTAGGTGTGTGATCTCGTCAAACCCGATCCAACTATATGCTTGTCCTTGATATCTGTATACATCTGCATCCCTCTCTAGGAAGCCAAACTCTATCTTAGCCCCGCTTGGGAAGTTCCAGAGTTTCTCGACTTCTTTGTATTTGCAGCCCGGAAAAGCCTTCGGGTACAGCTCTCGGCTTTTGTCTATTAGTTCTCTAAGTTCTGGCATAGAGCGTCTAATAATCAAGGCTCGGTGAGCGCTTCTGTGAGCATACCTCAATGGGTCAACTAACATAGCGTAGGACTTACCACCCCCTGCTGCACCACCGTACAACACATCTGTTTCACCTGCTGCTAGGAAGTCCTCCTGTGGGCCTTCGTTCGGCTGAAAGATAATGTTCTCTTCTGCCTCGGCTCCTAAACTTTTTGGGAGTTCGTCCAGTTCGTCTTGGGTTACTATAGCGCCTTCAGTTGATGGGCCTTTCTTGTCAAGTTTATTTAAAGTCTTTTTAGTATTTTTTATTGACTTTCTGTAGCTCTCAACTTTGGCTTGGGCTGCCTTTAATTTCTTTTCTTTTTGTTTTACTTCTTTCTTTGCAAGCATCTTAGCTTTTGTCTGGGAGTGGTAGTTATATCCTCTACCTTTTGAGCCTTTTGCTCTGCCTGATTTTTTGCGCGGAGTCCCGTCAACTTTTAATATGAAGTCACCGTTCTCGTCTTTTGCATAGTTGTCAGGGTTAATGTCCCAATCATTCATATTTGTTAGCGATCTTTCCCAGACCTGCGTGGGAAATACTTCGTCCTGTTTTGTGCCTTAGATATAATGCTGCTTCTCGTAAGCTCAATGTTCGATCCTTGACCATTGGTAAAATCTTTTCTAGTTCTTCTAGCTGTTCGGGGACTGAGTGCATTAGTTGATCGTTGTTTGGGTCTAGAGTATAGCCAAACGGTATCGTGCTACTCGTCCTCCTCTTCGTAATAGTATTCGTCATCTTCGTCATCGTACTCCATGTAGTCAGCCTCTAAAACTGTCTCTTCTTTGGCGGGTAAAATAAACAAACCACCCTGAGTGTTTACTGTCACATCAAGGCGGTCTGTTTTTCCTAAGCCTACTCGATCTAGGATTTGCTGCGCTGCTTGGATACGCATGTTTGCTTGTGGTACTGGCTCGGAGCTATCCATGATATCAACGAGCTTGAAAGCTGCTTTAGGGGCAGATTGTGCTAGGATATTAGTCGCTAGATCGAGTATTTCAGTTTTTAAAGATTTCACAACTGATGAATAACTACCCTCAGAATATCCTGCAAGCTCCGCAGCCTGTTTCGGATCACCTCCTACTTTAACTAAGTTATCAAGGAAAGCTTCCTGCTTGGTAGTCAGTTGTTTATTTGACATTTTTTTTAGTCCTTTTTAGGCGCTTACTTTTTTAGTATACTTAACGCCACGATATATAAATACAAGTTCTTTAGTCATCGTATAATACCTCTTTCGAGTTTCTACGATTCGTTTTAACGCATGAACCTATGCGAGCTGTTTATCTGGAGCTACCCAGTTCTTATAACTATATAGTATATTATACACCTGTTTTAGAGTTTTGTCAAGTAGTTTATTAAAGTTCTTGACAAAACTTAAATTCATGTGTATAATAACTATATAGCCCCCCGGGTTATATATATATATATTAGACACAGATATACGTATTCATCTACACCCCCGGTTTAAAAGATCTTTATTAGCCTTTAAAGACTTTAAAGCTGCCGCCTTAACTGGTTTACATCCATTTTCACCCCAAAATGTATAAGCATGTATATATATATGGGGTACCCCCCACGGGCACCTGCCCACCTCTAAAGACTCTAAAGTCTTTTTCACCTACACATCGCATCTAAAGACTTTAAAAGTCTTCAAAGACTTCGAAGCATCGAACCTAGTTTACAAAACTAGAGAGACTTTGAAGCCTTTGTAGATTTTTAAATCTAAAAAATATCTCCAAAGTTTTCAAAGGTCTACAGAGTTTTTGAAACATAAAGTTTCAACTCCAGAGAGCTTTGGAGATTTTGGAGATTCAAGGCTCCCGAAGGGAGAATTGGCGCAAAAAACTTCACCGCTTCAAAGACTTTAAAAGTCTTCAAAATAAAATCTATGGCGTGTATGTAAATTTATTTTATAAATTTTTGTACAAATTTTAGTCATTTAAAGACTTTAAAATGTCTTTAAATGACTATGAAGTTCTCCAAGTTATAAAATTTAAAAAGAAGTTCTTTACGAACTTTTTAAATTTTATAACTTGGAGAACTAAAATGGCTACAACAAACTTCAGCGAAATCGACAACAACAGAATTGCTACTGCTCGACAAGTCTATGCCGTAGCTTGCCACTTTGCTAACATTCACTCGAAATCTCCTTCGGAGAGATTTGGTCTTACCAAAGTCTTCAACGCTATCCTCAACAAATCCTATAAGGATTCTGATAGCTATATGACTCATGGCGATGCTACAGATTTCTTGGAACATCAAGTTGTTCCAAAGCAGTTTCTTCACATGGTTTCTAAGCCGAAGGCTCAGAAGAAATCTGTTGCCAAGAAGAAAGCTACTACGAACAGCGTAGCTGTTAAGCTTGACAATAGAGTTACTGCGCTTGAATCGAAGATTACCGATGTTGATGGTAAGCTAACTCAGATCTTAGATATTCTATCTAAGTAATTTCAAACTGGGCAAGGAAGCCCTTTATAAATTCTATTTGTGAGGTATGTTATGTTGAAAGATCTATTTAAAGATGGTAAATTCGTTCTAGGTTTAGTTATTGGTATGAATCTAGGTTGTATGTTAATAGTTTATATGAGCCTTTGGCTCGATGGAGCAGTTTAATTATGTTAGTTTTTCCCTATAAATCTAAAAAAGAACTTAAAGAATCTATTGGCGAGCGTTTAAATTATATCGAAACCAGTATGTTTGGTGATGAATATAGATCTAATGGTACTCTGGTCGGAGCAAATCGACCTCATATTACTAATATGGGTCGAGAGTTTTTCGCTCAAGTAACTATGGAAGACGATATAATCGTCAAAGTTAGTTAAGTTTATATATAGAATCTATTGTGAAAGCAGTAGATTCGCTTATATAAATTTAAATCAACGTGGAGATAGAACTATGACTATTGTTCAAAAAAACGGCTACACTTTAGTGAATGAAGACGGCAATCCTGTCGTTTTAGATTCTTTAATGCATTGTTCTAGAGGTAGTTTATATTGTGTTCAAGGTGGTAATCCACCACATAAACCTAGTAGTCAAGGTAAAATCTGGGTTAGAAGTGATGGAAATAACTATATACAAGAGTTTTATCCGTCAGTTTTCAACTGTAAATGGGTCTATAGAGGATAGAGTTATGGAATTATTTTCGCATCGTGAAATAGAAGTTTATACAATTTGGGTTGATAGGGTTCAAATGAGCCAAGAAATATATAATCTACAGGAAGCGAAAGATGTCTATGACGATTGGATTCGTCTTGGCTATGAAGATGTAGATCTAATGTGTGAATATAGATTTGAGGAGTAGAGTTATGGGTAAATTTTATGTAAGAGCCGAAGAAATCTCATATAGAATTTATGAGGTTGAAGCAACCGATGCTGAAACAGCCGAAGAAATATACTTTAGTGGTAAGCCTCTAAAGCTATATGCTTCTGGCGAAGAAAGCGAACAGCTTTGTAAAGTTTTTAATGCTGATGATGTAATAATCTTGGAGTAGAGTTATGGAAGTTTATGTCGAAAAGAAAACAGTTTATGGTAATACTCTATATTACCCTGCTTGTTGGAATGCTAAGACATTTTGCAGACTAACGAACCAAAAGACTTTAAGTCTTGGACACATTAGAGATATTAAAGTTTTAGGATTTAAAGTCTTAATAAGACCCGATGAAGTGGTCGAACTTTAAATTATTTATTAAGTAAGTGAAGTTTTACAAACTTACTTAATAAATTAATTTAGTATGTTTCAATCCCCTAGTGTTGCCCCGAAGTTTGGGGCTTTTTTTCGAGGTATAGATTATGTTTAAAACTCATTGCGTAGCAGTTCAGCAATACTCTCAACGCCATGTAGATAATATGGCAGATACAGTGCTTATGGTAGTTCTATCAATCCAACAGAACTGGCTTGGTGTTGGAGATCAGATAGCTGATGTTCGCGCTAATAAATTAGATTCTAAGTTCCTTTGGGGCAACAAAATCAAAACCTATCAATATCTTATGGCAAATAAACATAAAATGTTTGCCCAAGTTCAAGCAGTGCTTAACTCTAAGAAGTCTTACGATGCTAAGGCTTACAGCCTGATGAGAATCTTTCTAAGGGTCGATGGCTTAGGTTTGCCAAAGGCAGGGTTCTGTTGCCAATTGATAGCAGGAATGGTTGGTTGTATGGATATACATAATATAAGACTATACGACCTTGATCCCAAAGCCTTCAAGCTGAATCCAAATCCAAAGACTCAACGTGCGAGATTGGCTAACGATGAGAAGATACAGACTTATATAACACTATGCCATGATTATGGCTGTGAAAATCTATGGAACTCATGGTGCGAGAACCTAGCTACAAAATCTAACAGATGGCAAGATGCTAATCATGTTAGCGAAGTCCACTATACTTATCTAATTGGAGAATAGAACTATGGATTATCAAGACTTAGAAACTGTTTGGAATGAAGCCGAAGAACTATCGTGTTCTCTTAGAGAATTAACTGACGATGAATATGTAGAATGTCGTGATGCTTTGATGAATAGAGTTAAAATAATTATGCAATTGTGCGGTGAAAACCTGCGAGGAGATTACAATGAAAAAATTTAGAGTTTATATGACTGAAACGCTAGAATATAGCTATGACGTTGAGGCTAAAAGCCCTGAAGAAGCCAAAGATATAATCTATCAAGGCGATTTCGACAATGAAACCTATGAGGTTTGGGATTCGTTTGATGTTCAAATAGAAGACGTTCAGGAGATTGAAGATGAACAATAGACATTATTTAAAAATAGAACTGTTCGACAAAGACGCGCAAAAATACTATAAAGACAATGACCTATATGTCTTGGTTAGTGTTGGTGAATACGATGAAGATGACATAGATGATACTGATATATTTTTTCACTATGACACATTTGAAGAAATACTACGCAATGATGCTCTAGGTTTTAATGTTTTAGAGATTGACGGCACTTGCATAACTGAATTTGACTTAAAGAAAGGGGCATAAAGCTATGAATTTTAAAGATAAAGTTAATGCAGTATACTCTGAGGTTCAAGAGTTACAAAATGAACTAGGAATCCCTAATAGTTATATTAAGGAGATATTTGAAATGATTGAAGATTTAAGAGACGAAAAAGTTATGAGTGTTCAAGAGACTATTGATGATTACATCAACCGCAGAGTCGAAGAAGCTGTATCGACAAAACTTCATGATGTCTTTACTAAGATTACAACTATAGAAGATTCTATTCGAAGCATGGATATAGACCACATAGAATCTCAGATCGCCAATCTAGATGATAGGGCAGATACTTTTGAGAGTGAGATCTACGATCTTCAGAATGATGTAACTTGCATTGAAGATAAACTAGAGGGTTTAGATTCTGATGCCCCGATGCACGATGATATAAATAAGGTCGATAAAAGAGTTACTAGGCTCGAAGAAGATCTTTTACAGTTCGATGGCAATGTAGTAGAATCTAAGATTCGAGAAGCCATCGGCAACCTAAAGGTTCAACTGAAAGTGAGGGAAGTATGATAAATCTATGGAGAGTGTGGGCGAAAGCACTAGGCGAAAAGTCTGGTGCTTCAAACCGCGAAGCAGATTATATTGCAGTAGTCCGCAGTGTAATTGTAGTTTTAAATTTTATTACCTGCCTGTTTATTATTGCAGGTGTTATTCACAACTGGTGAGGATAGAATTATGAAGAAGTATCAAGTAGAATATACAGCCACAGTTCATGGTAGAAAAGATATAGAAGCTAACAGCAAAGAGGAAGCTGAAGTTAACCTTTGGCATTTTCTAAATGAACACGGTCTCCCCCCTTTAGTTGCAAGTTGTTCGACATTTCTTGTACAGCATAGCGAGGAGCTAGAGTATGACTAAATATATAATCCACACAAAGCTAGTCGAGAAAAACACTTACAGTGTTGAAGCAGAAAACGCAGAGATTGCTAGAGATAAATTCTATGAATGGAGTGATGTAACGGAGATTAATTCTGTTTATGATTCAGAAGACATAGAAGAAATTTATATTGACCCAACTGGAGAAGACGATGGATAAAGATAAATTTATTGAAACCTGTTTTGAAATAGCCTTTGGCGCTGATGCCATCAACAGAGACTTTAAACACGAAGAAGTCTTAGAACGCTTACAATACTACTCTGACGAAGCTCATATCCTTGAGCGCGTAATAGAAGCTATAGAAGAGGACGACCAACAATGAAAGAACTATATATTTCTGGACACTGGAAAAGCAATGGGGTGCTATTCTCAAATGCTATTGCCTGTATTGGTGATCCAAGAACCGACACCCTCGATTATAGTTTTATCAATCTACCGCCTGAACATATTCTAGGAGAACATGAAGACATCGTTGTAAGTCATTTAGAACTAATGTTTTTCTCTGTCTGGGCAGGTGGTGTAGAGATTAACCAATACCCTGTCTCATGGGTAGAGGCTAAAGAACTATTTGATAATTATATAGCCGATGGTTATGATGACGTTGTAATTGAACCTTTACCACCAAAAGGATAGAACTATGTACTCAGACACTGATGCAGAAAAAATATGCGGAGCCGCCAGACTCTATGAAAAACTATATAAATCTAACCAGTACAGCAATCACCTAGAAGACTTAGATGAAGTTATAGAAATGGCGGTTAGCTACTTCCAATCTCATGCAGAGTCTGAAGACATTATGTTACTTGCTAAAAAACTATTGGAGATTGACAATGGACTATGACCTAAACCTAACTGAGCAGGATAAAAGCGATATAATTCAATATGTTAGAGGTCTTTTGCAAGGTATAGCTTTAACTGAATCTAAAGCAGTTGAAGTCCTTTCAAATGACTATTGGTTTGACTGGAGCGAAAGCTGTGATATAAATTTAAGTTATAACGATGAGACTAATAACTGGGACGTTGGCGCTTACTACGTAAACGAACTTGGTCAGGTCGAGACTGATAACTTTATAGAACTAAATATTTATATGGGATAAAACTATGTACAAAGAAGATTCGCATATTCAAATAGAATTAAAAGATAATTATGGCGATGAAGTAAAAGAGCTATTGGATTACGACATCATCGTTAGATGGTCTGAAGAAGAAAAGAGATATGTTTGTTTCGAGTTAGTAGACCAACGAACTGGTAGCTGTTATGCTACAGTAGACTTTACGGAGGTTCAAGATGCCTAAGACTTTACAATTTATTGGTACTCACCCAAACTTAGAAACTGGTAAGTCTTATACAGTAAAGGAGTATGCTCACCACACTGGGCTTCACCTAAAGTTTTTATATAACAGACTTTCCAAAGAAACCCATGTAACCAATGACCATATAACTAGGAGACCCTCTGGTCCGAAACCAAAGACTCCAACAGCGTTGGTTAACAGACTTGAAAATCAAACACAAAGAATCTCAGATGCTTGGCTAAGGAAAACTTTATAATGTTAAATGATTTAATTTATGTAGTAGTATTTTTAATAGTTGTTTTTAGTATTGAATACTTAATAGGCTTAAAAGATGAAAACATATATACACGTAAATCAACACAAGATAAGAAAAAATCTAAAAGAAAACCAAAACGAACCAGTGATAACAGTAAAGCGAGGTAAGGAGAATATATACTGTAAGCGAGTTAAAATCTTAGGAGACTCAGAAGTCCTACAATCAATCACAGATAAACCTATATTATCTTGTGGGGCTAGAGTTGTAATTGTAACCGAAGCAGAGGTGGAAACCTATGGCTAATAGTAAATATGCAATACCTGACCCGACTATCCCTAAAGTCTTAGAGCGTGGTTATGAGCCAGTCTGGGCTTGGAAAGGCGGTTGGTACGCAGGTTGGAGAGTTAAGAAAGGCTATAAGTGGCAACACATATACCTTATCACGGACGATGCAGTGAGAAAATTCAAAATAAAATCTAAAGAAATTAAAGAAATGAAAACTGGAGAACTAAAATGAGCAATGTAATTTCTATGTTTGAAAACAACACAGCAATGTCCGAACTCCGCGCAAGAGGCTATGGCTCTGCGGATTTTAATATAGAAACAAAACCTTTAGACTATACCTGTTGGCTCAATGATGGTCGAGGTACGGACACTAAAAAGTGTTCTAAGTCTATAACCTATCGCACAGATACAGGTGCAGAACTAGGTATTCACGGTCACGGCTATCAGCCAGTACCGCCCAAACAGATGATAGATGTTACTAGAAATATCATCGAGCGATCAGACCTCAACACCACTGGCATTCAAGAAACTATCAGAACATCTCACGATGGGGCTAGAACTTTTGTCCAGTACCGATTGCCAGACCATACTTACAGAACCCCAGATGGTGACGTTGCTTCCCTGAGTCTGTTGGCTATATCATCTTTCGATGGTACATGGCCGTTTATGATTAGTGCTGCGGCAATACAACAGGCTTGTACAAACTTACAAGTCTTTGTTGGCGGTGAGGTAGCAGTGTATAAAGCTAAGCACACCAAGAACCTAGACATAGAACTAGGCGGTAGAGTGGTTACAAAATCTCTAGAGGCTTTTGAAAATGAAAGAGAGCTTTGGGAGAAGTGGAGTCGAAGACACTGCTCAGATGAGATGGCTATGACATTGTTCGCCAAAGCTGTTAAATCTAAACAAGCTTTAAAGAATTTAAACGAGGGTCTCTCAGCTTGGGACTGCCTCGAGAACATGAAAAGATCTAACAAAAATCTAAATTATATTTGGAATCAATATAAAAATATCTATACAAAAAGACTTGGCAAAAACTATTGGTCAGCGTATAATGCAATGACCGATTGGTCAACTCATGCCAATACATTTAGAAAGAGCACGGAAGTGAATGTAGCTTCTATTGCTAACGATAGACAAGAAGCTGTTAAAAGCGCAATACAAAGCCATAACTTTATGAGGGTCGCATAATATGACATATAGATTATTTGGAAGATATCTAACTTTTGGTATCAGGAATGGAGTCGGTTTGGATTTAGAGTTCACTCACTCAAGACCCATGTGGGTGACATCTAAAGACTTCGAAGGTCTTAAAGCGTGTTCATTCGAGGGCACAGTGGTACTGTTGCCGTTTTTTATAATATCTTATGGGAAGTGTTACGATGAGCAGTAGTGCAGGTAGATGGACTGAGGGTTGCGGAAAAGGAGACCGCTTAAGAAAAGTAAACAAAAAGAAGTTCGATGAAAACTTCGACAGAATCTTTAACAAAACTAAACAGGAGAAAAAAGATGAAGCTAGTAAACAAACTAAGACACTGGATAGCCGACAAGGCTGAAGAATATATCTATGTTTCTAAAGTTGTTGTGTTTGCCGTGTGTTTGTACATGGTAGCTGTCACACTGCTATGGCTATTTTAGTCTTGACGTATCGAATAAACTAAAGTAAAATTATATTTTCAATCAACCAATGAGGTAAAACTTTATGGCAATTTTACAAGGCGAAGCATATTGGGCTTCTGTAACAACACCGAATACAACTTATGAGCCTGTGTATTCAGTAAACCTAGTAGTAGACGAAGCTACGGCTAAAGATTTTGAAAGTCGTGGATTCGCTGTCAAGCAAATGGACGAAGGTCCTGCAATAGTTATCAAGCGTAAAGTCAATGGACCAAATGGAATGGTTCGCCAAGCTCCAAAGCTTATTGACAAGAATAAGAATCCATTGGATGCTCGTGTAGGTAACGGCTCTAATGTTCGAGTTCAGTACAAAGAATGGGAGTCTGTTTGGAAAGGTCGCACCTTTAAAGGCTTAGACTTTCAAGCAATGCAAGTAATAGATTTAGTAGAAGTTGGGTCGCCTGACGGCTCAGAATTTGATGTAATCGACTCAGATATGGAGAATGAACTATGAGTGAAGCGCAATATACTTATGTCGTAGATGGTAAAACTTACGATGTAACTTTATTGGACAGCGAAGGTCAGGAGCTTTTTAAGCTTCTGGCTATCGCCAACAACAGAGTTACTGAGGCAGGTCAGAACTTGGGAATCGCCCAAGCATCTGTTATTGCTATCAACAATAAACTACAAGAAGCTCTCACGGATGAAGCTTTAATCGAAGAAAAGGATGACGAAACCACCGATGAGGAGTAAGGTCAATGCCTTTCGTAAAATTCAAACTCCCCTGCCCAGAGTGCGGGGGAAGCGACCCAGTTTCTATGAACGAAGATGGGTCTGCTTGGTGTTTTAGTTGCAGTACTTATTTTAAAAATTACAGCACATCGGAAGTGCCTAGCGATACGACAACGGAATTTGATACGTATCAACCAAAGAAAAATGTAAACACGTTGACAGGTGCAAGCCCCACATTCAATGCCCTCACGGATAGAGGGATAAGTCTAGCGACTGCCAAGAAATACGGGGTTAAATCTACAACAACTGTTGGTGGTCAGATTACTAGCCACCATTATCCATACTACAGTGGAAATGATTTTGCGGGAACTAAAATCCGTAAGCCGAACAAGGACTTTGCGTGGACAGGGAATGCTAAGGACAGCGGTCTATTTGGCGAACAGTTATTCAAAGCGGGTGGTAAGTTCATCACTGTTACCGAGGGCGAGTGTGATGCTATGGCAGCATACGAACTCATGGGTAGCAAGTGGCCTGTAGTATCTATCAAGTCGGGAGCGCATGGAGGCGTTCGTGACATCAAAGATAATCTAGAGTTCTTAGAATCCTTTGATGCCATTGTCTTAAACTTTGACAACGATAAAGTCGGCAAAGAAGCTGTCAAAGCTATTGCCAAACTATTTACTCCCGGAAAAGCTAAGATCATGTCGTTGCCATCAGATTACAAAGATGCTAACGATATGCTCGTGAACAACAAGCACTCAGCTTATGTTCAGGCTTTCTGGGATGCTAAAGTCTATACACCGTCTGGCGTTCTCAACCTTTCAGAACAGCTAGATGCGTATCGTAAACTACGTACGGAGAGAAAGGAAGCTATACCGTTTCCGTGGGTAGGTCTCAACAAAAAGCTTGAGGGTCTTCGAGCAGGTGAACTAGTAACGCTAACAGGCGGCACAGGCTTAGGTAAGTCTAGTGTCACTCGGGAACTGGAACACTGGCTCATCAACAAGACTTCAGACAATGTAGGCGTGGTAGCTCTGGAAGAAAACTGGAGTCGTACCGCAGAGGGCATCATGGCTATTGAAGCCAATGCCCGACTACACCTCGACAGCGTTAAAAACTCTTTCATGGATCACGAGCTTGACGAGTGCTATCAGAAAGTCTTTGGCGGTGAGAACGAGGGTCGTGTTTGGATTCATGCCCATCATGGCGTAAATAACATTGACGATATCTTCAGCAAACTCAGATACATGATTATGGGTCTTGACTGCAAGTGGGTTGTAGTAGATCACCTGCACATGTTGGTTCTATCTACACTCGAGAGCGATGAGCGTAAAGCTATTGACAGCATTATGCATCGACTCAGAACCCTTGTAGAAGAGACTGGTTGTGGCATGGTACTAGTGTCACACCTCAGACGAGTTGACGGTAATCGTGGTCACGAGAACGGCATCGAGACAGGTCTATCACACTTGCGTGGTAGTCAGTCTATTGCTCAGCTATCGGACTGTGTTATATCCCTTGAGCGAAATCAACAAAGCGATGATGAGATCGAGGCTTCTACAACTCGTGTAAGAGTTCTTAAGTCTAGATATACTGGTGATGTGGGCGTTGCTACACACCTACTGTACGATCAGAAGACTGGTCGATTATCAGAGATAGATCATCAAACAGCAGAAGATTTAATTGGAGACGAACTATGAACCTAGTATTTGACATTGAAGCAAACGGCTTAGAGCCAGATAAAATATTCTGCATGGTCGCATACGATGTAGATACTCGTGCAACTTACAAGTACGATGTAGATAACTTGGAAGATGGTTATAGACTTCTATCTTCTGCCAACAAACTAATTGGTCATAATATCCTATGCTATGACCTACCTGTTATTAAGAAGATTGCAGGTATAGATCTATCAGACAAAAAGATTGTAGACACCCTAGTGCTATCTAGATTATTCAAGCCGACTCGTGAAGGCGGTCATGGTCTGGAGTCATGGGGCTATAGACTTAACTACATGAAAGGTGACTACGGTGAGAGCGATGAAGCTTGGGAGGCTTACTGTCCTGAGATGCTAGAATACTGTGAGCGTGATGTACTTCTAAACGCTAAAGTATACGACTGTCTTAAGCTAGAAAGTCGTGGCTTCACACCGCAATCAGTTAGACTAGAACACGCAGTAGCTACTATTGTAAATCAACAGCGCGACAATGGTTTCGTTTTAGATGTCCAGAAAGCTATGCTGCTTGTTGCAGAACTCACCGACAAGATTGAAGAGGTGAAGCGCGAAGTACACAAAGAGTTTAAGCCTCGCGTAACTGTTACCGAGCTTTATCCCAAGTACACCAAAGCCGGTGTTCTATCTAAACTGTCTGAAGACTTTTATGGTAATGGTGTCCGACTCACCGATGAAGAGTGGGAGACCATGAATGAAACTAAACAGCCTATCAAGCGTGAGACAAGCACAGAGTTTAATCTAGGCTCTCGCAAACAGATAGGAGAGTATCTAATCGAGTTTGGTTGGAAGCCTAAGAACTACACACCTACTGGTCAGCCCATCGTGGATGAGGGAACTCTGAAGAAAGTTACTGACATTCCTCAAGCACAGATGATTGCAAATTTTCTTATGCTGCAAAAGCGCTTGGCTCAGGTGAACAGTTGGATTAAAGAACTAAACCCAGACACAGGTAGAATACATGGCTATGTTAATCCTAACGGTGCCGTGACATCAAGAATGACACACTCACATCCGAACATGGCTCAGATACCTAGCTGTAGCTCTCCCTACGGTGAGGACTGTCGTGCCTGTTGGACTGTACCAGAGGATCACAAACTAGTAGGTATTGATGCATCAGGGTTAGAACTACGGATGCTTGCACATTACCTTGAAGACGAGGACTATACAAATGAAATTCTCAACGGAGACATTCACACAGCTAACCAAAAACTTGCAGGTCTTAAATCAAGAAATCAGGCAAAAACATTCATCTATGCGCTACTATACGGGGCAGGAGATGCAAAGCTTGGAACAGTGGTTGGAAGAAATAGAGCAGCAGGTAAAGAACTTAGACAATCATTCTTTGATAATCTCCCATCATTTAAAACTCTTACGTCGAGAGTACAGCGAGAAGCTAAGTACGGATTCATCAAAGGGCTAGATGGTCGCATGATAACTGTAAGGTCTGAACACGCAGCTTTAAATACTTTACTGCAATCAGCAGGAGCGATTGTGATGAAGGAGGCTCTCGTTGTTTTGGACAAGAAGATCAAAGACCATAGACTTAACGCCAAGTTTGTAGCTAACGTACATGATGAATGGCAGATTGAATGCTCTAACGATGATGCAGATAAAGTTGGAGAGTTAGGAATAGAGGCTATTATCCAAGCAGGTAAAAACTTAAATCTTAAATGTCCCCTTGATGGAGACTATAAGGTTGGGAGTGCTTGGCATGAAACACACTAATCAATTAGAGTTTGAAGCCTTTATAGATGATGGCGAACTGGGCTCAGAAGACGGTAAGTTTTGCAACAAGTGTAATCAGCTTCTTCCGCTAACCGCCTTCAGCGCACACAGCGGTGCCAACTATCTAAGACCAGAGTGTAAGTCCTGCAATCAGGAACTAACTAGAGTTAGGACTGAGCTTAGACAGAAGCACGGTATGCCGTCAGAGGGATACTGTTGTCCCATCTGCAAAGGAGACGAGGAGGGCGTGAAGGGTAAAGGAAACACCCGCAATGGGTCTTGGGTTTTAGACCACTGTCACGACACCGATAGTTTTAGAGGTTGGTTATGTCACAAATGTAATAGAGCTTTGGGTGGCTTTAACGATGACGTATCTCTACTGCAAAACGCCATAAAATATTTACAAGGAAAATTAAAATGAAAAAGCTAGAGAATGTAGTACCAGATATATATGCGCTACTAGAAGATCTTTCGCGTGGTACACCGTTGCCACTAACTGAAGAAGAGATAGATAAAGTTTTAGCCAGTATGAAAGAGTCTATTATTTCTTGGGCTAATCCGTCAAAGCGCAATCAGAACTTTACGGTTCGTATGTCCAACATCGGCAAGCCCGATAGACAACTATGGTTTGAGAAAAGAGATACTGATACATCCTCAAACATAGACGGTCCAACACAGATTAAGTTTCTATACGGACATATTCTGGAAGAGATTGCACTGATGTTGGTACGAATGGCGGGACATGAAGTGACAGACGAGCAGAAAGAAGTATCTGTTAATGGTATCATGGGTCACATGGACAGCAAGATAAATGGTGAGGTGGTTGATGTAAAGACTGCATCTAAGTTTGCTTTCAATAAGTTCCGTGATGGTCGCTTAGCACAAGACGATCCCTTTGGATATCTAGGGCAGCTTGCAGGGTACGAGAAAGCAGAGGGCACGTCCGACGGTGGCTTCTTGGTTATTAATAAAGAAAGCGGTGAGCTTTGTTTGCACATACCTGAAGATCTAGATAAACCTAATATAGAATCTAAGATCAACAACCTCATACCTGCCTTAGACATTGACACACCACCTGAAATTTGCTACCCTCCTATACCAGATGGTAAGAAAGGTAACATGAAACTTGCTAAAGGATGCTCGTGGTGTAAATATAAATATGAATGCCACAAAGATGCAAATGATGGCGAGGGTCTTAGAGCCTTTAAATACTCTAAAGGTCTTACATATTTTACTAAGGTCGTAGTTGAACCAAAGGTTGAGGAATATCTATGAATGGAAAGAAAGCAAAAAGAATACGGAGGCACTCTCGGGTGCTTCTTGTGTCTTGGCTAAAAAGCTTATTGAGCGAAGAAGAAGCAGAGCAAGTAAACATCAAGAACTATAAGCAGATAATGCCTGAGCAAACACATGCTTATGTTCAGGATAAGTTTTTGTTGAACGCCTATCACCCCAAGTGGATCGTTAAGAAAATAAATCAGCTAACCTCTATCTATCCCAAGCTAAAGATAGAAGACGTTAACTTGGAGCTTATACAATGGAAAGTGAACAGATCTCAGGGGTAGAACTAGAGGATATGATTATAGCTGTTGGAAGTCTTTTGTATAATTCTCAGTGCAGTATCTGTGATATTGATCCTCAGTTCTTAGAGGATTTAAAAGTGCTTCTAATAGCAGAACTTGAAAAGAGGGAGGCTAGACTACATTGAAAAATGTCAGGAAAGGATTCAGAAAACAGAGGGTAAAAAGACCAGTCGAGAAAGATGTACCGCAGGGGTACGATTCTAACTGGGAGTATGAGCTGCATCAGGGCATCCTAGATAACTGGGATTTCCACACGGACAAAGTTCCTTATGTGGTTGAACACACCTACAGCCCAGACTTTATTAAAGATGTAAACGGTAAGAAGATTCTGCTTGAAGCTAAAGGCAGGTTCTGGGACTATGCTGAGTACAGTAAATATATTTGGATACAAAAGATTCTTCCTGATGATACGGAGCTTGTGTTTCTTTTTGCAAACCCTAATGCTCCAATGCCTCAAGCTAAACGTAGAAAAGACGGCACTAAAAGAAGCCACGGTGAGTGGGCTAGTGCTAATAACTTTCGTTGGTTTAGTGAAGACAGTATCCCGGATTCATGGATAAACGCTAAGAAAAGAGAGGACTTTAACGATGAGTGTTGAGAAGCAAACCACCGCAGAAGATTGGGATAAACTTAGAAGTCCCTATTGGAAAATGGCAAAAGAAGAAGCCAAAGAAGATGTAGTTAATCACCCAAGCCATTATAACTATGGTAAAATAGAATGCATTGAAGCTATTGAAGAAAGCATGACACCTGAATCATTTAAGGGTTATCTAAAAGGAAACTGCCTGAAATATCTTTGGCGGTACGAACGTAAGCACAAAGCAGAACAAGACCTACGTAAAGCTCAATGGTATTTAAATAAACTTATAGAGAAAATAAGTGCAAAGCAATGAACGATTACAGCAGGAAAGACGAAAGAAGAAATCAATTTTTAAGAAAGAAAAAGTTTAAGAATGTTTCTTCTTCACATAAACTTAAAAGAGTTAAGAAAGCTGAACTTAAAACAAAACAAACAGTAAAGGAATTTTAAATGGACCAATATCAACAATTCATACATAAGTCCCGATATGCTCGTTGGCTTCCTGAAGAGGGCAGACGAGAGCGATGGGACGAAACGGTCAACAGATATGTTGACTTCTGGAAAGATCGTGGGCAGATAGATGAGAAGACAGCCCTTAAACTGTTTAACGCTATCTTTAATTTAGAAGTAATGCCATCTATGCGTTGTCTTATGACAGCGGGTGAGGCATTAGATAAAGATAATGTGGCGGGATTCAACTGCAGCTACTTGCATATTGATTCTCCAAGAAGCTTTGATGAACTTATGTACGTTCTTATGTGCGGTACAGGAGTGGGCTTCAGTGTAGAGCGAGCATTCATCAACAAACTACCTGAAGTTGCAGAAGAGTTTCATCCAACGGACACCGTGATTGTGGTTGCCGACAGTAAGATTGGATGGGCTTCAGCCTTCAAAGAGCTTATAAGTCTTCTGTACGCAGGTAAGATACCTAAATGGGATATGCACAAAGTACGCCCATCAGGTGAAAGACTTAAGACCTTTGGCGGTCGTGCTAGTGGTCCTGAGCCTCTTGAAGATTTATTTAACTTCTGTGTTGGCATCTTCCAGAAAGCAGCAGGTCGTAAGCTAACAAGCATTGAATGCCACGATGTAGTGTGTAAGATTGCAGAGATTGTAGTTGTAGGCGGTGTAAGACGATCAGCCCTTATCTCTCTTTCTAATCTATCAGATCCTCGTATGGCTAAAGCTAAATCAGGTAACTGGTGGATGGATGAAGGACAAAGAGCATTGGCTAACAACAGTGTATCGTACACAGAGAAGCCTGACTTTGAATCTTACTTGTCTGAGATGCACACCATGTACGACAGCAAGGCAGGAGAGCGCGGTATCTTTAGCAGGGTGGCTGCTCAGAAAGTAGCGGCTAGGAACGGACGTAGAGACCCTGAGCAGGACTTTGGAACTAACCCATGCTCTGAGATTATCCTGCGAAGCAATCAGTTCTGTAATCTGTCTGAGATAGTTATTCGCCACGACGATGATCTTAAAAGTCTTAAAAGAAAAACAGAGGTTGCCTCGATTATTGGTACTCTTCAGGCTACTCTTACAGACTTTAGATATCTTAGAAATGTTTGGAAACGAAACACAGAAGAAGAAGCACTGTTGGGTGTAAGCCTGACAGGTATTTGCGATCATCATGTGTTAAGTTCTGATTCACCTCAACTAGAAAAATGGCTAACGGAGATGAAAGATGTTGCTGTTAAAACAAATAAAAAGTGGGCTGCGAAGCTTGGCATTAACCAGTCTGCAGCTATTACTTGTGTTAAGCCTAGCGGCACTGTTTCTCAACTTGTTGATAGCGCTAGTGGTATCCATCCCCGCTTTAGCAATCATTATATTCGCAGAGTCCGTTCTGACAAAAAGGACCCACTTGCTCAATATATGGAAACGGTAGGCTTCCCTGTTGAACCAGACGTAATGAATAAGTCTAGCTTAGTGTTTAGCTTCCCTGTTAAAGCACCCGCTAAAAGCGTAGTAGTTAAGGACGTAGGAGCGATGGAGCAGCTTAAGCTATGGAAGAAGTATCAAGACTTTTGGTGTGAGCATAAGCCTAGTATTACTGTGTATTACACTGACGATGAGTTCTTACAAGTTGCTCAGTGGATATGGGATAACTTCGATACAGTATCTGGCATTAGCTTACTTCCTGTCAGCGACCATGTGTATCAACAAGCACCATATGAAGCTATCGACAAAGAGAAATACAAAGAGCTTGTCAAGGCGATGCCTAAAGATATTGACTGGACTGATCTTGAAAACTTTGAAAAAGATGACAATACCACAGGCTCGCAAGAGTTAGCGTGTACTGGTGGCGCTTGTGAGATTGTTTAAAAAGAAAAAGGAAGCTACTGTTGTAGGCTTTCAAGTGTTAATAAACAGCGAGGGGAATGTCGTGACAGAAATGTCAGGCATCCCTGAGCAGGATTTACACAAAGCTTTTAAGGGGGAAGAACTAGAAATCATGCGATCCATTATACGCCTAGCTAAGCCTAAACTACAGGAGATGCATAAGTTCTTAGAAGACGAACTGTGCGCTTTGAACCATGCTAAAGGTTGATGGATTTGATGAAGCAATAATCGGGACCGCCTCAAGATGTGGTAGTCCCGATATACTTGCTTATAATGTAGATAAGATTATTGAAATAATAGTAAGAAAAGATGGGATGGCAATAGACGATGCGTGGGAACACTTTGAATATAACATTCTATCGAGCTATATGGGCGAGACCACCCCGATCTTTATTTTTCCTACCATTTAATACATTTTTCTTTTTTTGTATTAAATAATACAACTTACCATTTAACTTTATGCGACCAGTAACGCGCAGATAACTTAGAAGGCTTGCTATCTTGTGCGTTATGTCTTGCATAATAACTCTTCTTTCTGGCTTTATCTTTAGCAGTCTTGGGATTCTTTCCTGCTCCCTTAACTCCTTGCTGACCAAATCGAATCGTTTTAATTTTATCGCCTACTTTGGCGACAACCACATGAGACTTCTTAGGATGGTTAGGTGTACGCTTAGGTTTATTAAACCCAGATACACCTGCTCTAGCTAATCGCGGGTCTTTCTTTTTCATCGTTTCTTCCCCTTATGTAAGCCATGTCGGGCGTGTTGCTTACCCTTTCTGGTGGCTTGTCGTTTCTTTTTATTAGCTGCTGCCAGTTTCTTTCTACCCGCAGCAGTGGACTTCAGCTTAGCAATAGTCTTTTTAGGTGCATATACTTCACCAGTTTTTGAAGACTTCTTGCCGCTTGCCGTAGTCCACTTCTGAGCTGTCCACCGCTTCAAAGATCTTTGTGGTTTACGTAGTGTTGTTGCCATTACTTGTAACCTCCACCTGCTTTCTTATATTCTCTAGCCAACATCTGAGCCTTCCTAGCTGACCACTGACCTGCTCTGCCGCCTTTAGTTCCTGCTTTAATTTTATTAAACAGTCTCTTACGCATTGCGGGTTTAGTATAGTTTCCTGCCTTATTAACTGTAGATTTTTTCTTGGTGGGCATAAACGTTACCTCACATTTTCATTGCTTTATTCATAACGTTCATATAACTCTTCATACCCGCACTTCTACGATGTCGAGTACGTGTCGTTTTTCTACCGTAAGGGTCTGAACGTCTTGTTGTAGCGTATGGGTCTTTAGGTTTAGTCATCGCTCGACGAGCTTTTGGAGAAGTCATAGCCCGAACCTTAGGAGAAGTCATAGGTTTTGGTGCGCTCCTAGCTCTCATACGACTAAAAATACCGCTACCGGTGCGGCTGCCAGATGTTCTCTTAGACATTGCTTTAATGCGCCCAAACAATCCGCGAGACTTGTAAGCGCTCTTACGAGGAGCCATGCCTACTCTTCTCTTACGACCAATACCTGTGCGAGTCTTACCTAAGATTCCTCGTTTCTTTAAGCGGCCTCCTGTGAGTTTAGCTCTCATTGGGTTTGTGTTTGTTCTTTTCACCCCGCCTTTTGCAATAAACTTCTTGAGTAGACCACCGATAAAGCGCTGCTGTCTGCCTCTACCCGCTACAGCTGTTCCAGAAGCTTGTCTACGTCTACGTGCTGCTGCCATAGCTCTTCGCTCTCTTAAACTACGAGTAGGTGCTCTACGTCTTGTAGGCGCTCTACGTGTTGTAGGTATTCTACGTGTAGGTCCTCGTCTACGCGAAGGTGCTCTACGCTTACGTGCTAACATCATAGCTCTACGCATTGCTGCTCGTCTTTTTTGAGCAGGTGTCATACGACTACCGCCTGAACCAACCGCAGGTCTACGCTTAACCGGCATACGAGTATATGTTGGGCCACCTCTACTTGGTCTTTTTCTACGTGCTGCCATTGCTGCTCGTCTACGTGCTGCTAACGCTCGCGCTCTGCGTTGAGCCGCTGTTCCACTACGACTAGTTATACGCTGCTTGAGTGAACCAGTAGTCGGACGACCTGTAGTTGTTCTAGGCTTAAGCCCTACACGCTTACGTAGTTTATTCATTGCAGCTTGTTTAGCCGCTTTAGTTAGACCGTACTTCTTAGTGTAGTTGTTAATTGCCTTAGTGCCTTTACCTCGTTTAATTGCAAACTTTTGAGCTGCACTTAATAGTCTCTTCTGATCTCGACCAAGACCTGCTCTAGCTTTAGACTGGCTACGTCTCTTAGCTGCGGCTCTTTGTGCAAGAGTTTGTCTAGCTGTTTTAGACATTGCAATGCCGCCACGTTTTGCCGGTCCCTTAGTTCCACGACTTAGTGGAGCTTTAGTACCCGCAGGGACTTTAATACGACCGAGGTTCGGACGTTTTGCAGGGGCTTTACGTTTTGCAGGTGCTGCTGCAGCTTTTCGTTGGTCTCCGTGTTTACGGGTATAGTTTACAATTTGTTTTGTAATAGCTCCTGCGCCTTTCTTAACTGCACCGGCTTGAGCTTGACCTAGTAGTCGTTTCTGTGCTGCACTTAGAGCACCGCCCACAGCCTTTTTGGTACGCTTCTTGGCAGGGGCTTTCTTTTTATATGGCATAATAATCTCTCCTGAGTTTTATTGGTTTCGGCTTACGCCTTTTGCTTTTTCAACAGTTCTCATAGCACCTAATCCAAGCATACCCATAAGCACTGGCATCATTGTTGATATATCTAATATAGGGACCGTAATGGCAGAATCGGCAAGAGCAAGCGCAAAATTTGCCATCGGGATAAGAAGGTAGTTACTCGCAAGTCCAAGACAACAAGTCCAACCAACAGCCGGTCTCCAACCCGACACAAATAAACTCTTGTGTGCCGCTTCTGTCTTATTAACTTCAATTTGCGCTTTCGCAAGTTCCTGCGCGTGTCTTTCAGCCATTGTCGATAGTTCAAACGCAATCGCATTCTTCTTGTCTTTATCCTCTATAAATTTGTCTAATAATCCTGTAACAGGTCCCACTAATGAATTTAAATTTAACATAGTATCCTCACTTCAAAGGGTTTGAAAGATAGTCCATACCATCCCACAAATCCTGTATTTCCCTATTAATTGTTTTAAGTTTAGAGTCTAGCTTCTCAGCCTCAGCAGTAAGCAGTTCCGCTTTAGTTACTGTAGCCTTCATAGTCTCTATGTCTTTTTCTAATTGATTTACCTTATCGTCAACCAACAATAGTTTAGCTTGTTGCTCCGCTATTGTTTTAAGGTTAACACCAAGCTCAGCTAGTTTGCCTTGAAGCTGCGAAACATCGTTAGCTTCTAGCTCTTGTTCAATCAAAGAAACCTTTTCTTCAAGGGGCTTTAGGTCAGGTATAAATAAACTTTCAACGCCCTCTAGTCTCGAATATAAACTAGATGCTGTCCAAACACCACCGCCTATAGTAGTGGCTAAAGAGAATACAATAGCTATGTAAATCCCTTTTAGTTTAACGCCACCAATCGTTAGTTCTGCATCAGCTAAACTCATTCACATTCTCCTGTCATAAAGCATTTATATCCTAAAGCTGTAGGACCAGTAAGATAAAACTCCGAGTCGCTACCTACCGCTAATATGTCTGCTTCAGTTACATACAAATCTATACCTATATCATCTACACCGTTTAAATAAACTGCTGTTAAGTTTCGTGTAGTGTTGTATCCCATCGTCACCCACTGTTGATTCGCATCATACATAATACTAGTTTGCTCTGCTGTAGTGTTAGCGGTTTCAATACTTTGCTCTAAAAAAGCCACTGCATCTTCGGAGTTTGCCACAGCTAAATAAGCTGAAGCGTTGTTAGCGTGGGTTTCAATATCATCTACAGACTGGTTGTAGGTATCAACAGTTTCTTGTTCTATTTGTAAGACTTCTATATTGTCAGATACAAATGTTTGAACTTCTTCTTCGTTTGCAGGTGTAAGAGCCGCATCAATTTTTTCTGTCAGCTCTACTACTTGAACCATTTCAACCACAACCTCAGCAAATGTATCTACGGCACTATTCATTAGACTTATTTCAGTCGCTGCTTTTGATTCTAATACAGCCGTAAGGTCTCCATAGGGCTGATAGTTAGTAGCAAAATCAGTTAAGGCAGCGTTATAAGCATCAAGCTGTTCGGTGCTGATATGTGCTGTAGATGATAAACTTCCATCACTTAGTGCATCACCATGATGTGCATATTCTGTAGCTGCACCTACAAGTGTAGTACCTGTATCAATTTGATTTACAATAGCAGTAGAAGTGCTTAGTAAGTTATCTAACTCACTTGCTGCTGCTACGGAACTTAGCGCTAACAGAGATAATATCTTCAGCTTGTTCTTCATTTACAGTTTCTCCAATGTTTAGAATAGTGTCGTACCATTCTTTAGTTTTGCGGTTATAGTCTGGGATGTAAATCTCAGGCTGCATTTTAAGAGCTAAATACGCTCGCTTTCCTGCTACTAGTCTAGAGTTTTGCAGTATTGGACAGGGCGTACCTGACATTAACATAGCTTTCCAAACCTCTAAAGACTCACACATTCTCGATACTGCTGCAACTTTCATACCTAAGTCTGACAACAGCTTAGCATCTCTACGTCTATCACAGTTAGGGTCAACCTCGTATGCACCGCTAGAGATGCCTACACCTACTGTCTGTAATGAACCGCCTTCGCCTTTTAAGCAAGTGTCTTGACCGTTAGACATGTAGCTTGGGGAGATCGCAGACCCTACTGGAATTTCAGAGCTGCTCCCTGCCCCATTGTATGTGTTGCTAGTAGATGTATCTGTAGTTGTATTGTTACTATTAGTCGTGCTATTGTTTCCGTGAAAAGTATTTAAACTACCTTCCTGAGCGTTGTCCGCTAATACAGCCACAGACATAGATAACAAAAACAAAATACGAAACATTAGTATTTCCACATTACTGGATAGCTATCTCTAGTATCTACGTGTATAAAAGTCTTAGCTACTCCAATGCCTGTAAAGCCCATAGCAAGTGCGTTCTTAACTATTTGATATCTTTGAGAGCCTCCAGAGACTTTGATGTCTGCGGCAATCCCACGGGCGTGTGTGCCCGGAACACTTTTTCGCGCCTCTATGCTGTGATTTTTACTTCTATATCCGCTAGTTATAATAAACGGAAACCCACAGTTTTCTCGAAGCTGATCTAGCTTTCTAATAAACTCGATATCCATTTCATTTTCGCCAGTCTCTTGACAGTTAAAGTCTGACAGTTTAAAATATTTAAACTCCATTGTTACTCCTTAGTTTATTTGTTAATACCTCTGAAGCTACTAAGCCACCTTCTGCAAACATAGGTAAACCTTTTAGTATGTCTTTACGCATCTTATCTGTTACCTGCATTACTGGTAGTTTAATTGGTTCACCGTTCTGCATTATTTCTTTTAGTTCAATTTTAACACCATACTTTTTAGCAAAGTTACTATCTAAAAGTTTAATAAGAGTTTTATCATAGAACTGCTTCATCTTTTCTCCACCAGTTTCTACACCATCAACGACTTCAAGCTGTTGGTTTCTTTGTGCTTGCAGACGACCAGTAGTTAGTGCCACCTCGTCATATCCACCCTCAGCTGCTTCAATCATTGCTTTTCTTAAGCCGAGTAGTGCCCATTTCTTTTCGTTCTTAAACGGAAGATCTGGAACTTCTGGAGGTAGAGAAGCGTTAATGGTACTTATCTCAGCCCTGACACGTTTTTTATTATCTACATGTTCAGCCTTGTTTAAAATGCCATCTTCATAATAGCTGTCTATTTTCTGTAACTGCTCAACAAGCTCTTTCTTTTTATCTTTTAACTCAGTAACTTCTTCAGATGTGAGTTTATTTGTGCCTACATTTTCTTTAGTAATGTAGGAACCCTTAGCTTTCTGGTGAGCATCACTTTGAATCTCATCAATTAAAAGAACCTTACTGTCTCCGTCTTTAGGTTTAACGTCCGCTAAACGTAGGTGAGCCACAAAGTTTTTAAGAGTAGGGAAATGTGAGTGCGTGAAATCTTCATCAATTTTTTTAAATCTTTCAGGAAGAGCCACTGTTATTTCTCTATAATTTTTAGTGTTACTGCCCTCAAAAGCATAGTCTAGATGCTGTCTGTTAGCTGTAAAGTCAAAACCGCCACCGATTCCCTTCCCTGTTTCCTGTTCCTCTATCCGTTTAAAGACTGATTCCACTAACGCTTCATAAGCATCATCGCTTAGATCGTCTATACCTTCAAGCTCTCCGGGGGAGTTGTTTCGAAGCCATTGTATCGTTGCAAATTCAGGGTCTTCCTCAAACAGATCTGCAATATCTTCAAAAGAAGGTGCATCAGTATCGTGGGCTCCTACAGTACCTTTCTTGGTCTCAACATCAAAGTCAGTCTCTTTAAAGTGCTGTTGAAGCTCTTCTTTAGTTACAGATGGTTTAGCAGCAAACTTATCTTTCGCTCCAGTCCATTCTAGCTCTTCGTCAGTAACGCCTTTATCTCGAAGCCTTTTAAGCATTACATCGCCTGTACCTTCTTTTTGATCCAAGTTTCCGGCTTCTTTTTCTGCCTTACTAAATAAACCTGATTCTTTTTTATCAGCAAAGTACCTTATAACTTTTCCAACGAGCTGACCTTTACTATACTTACGTCTTTCTTTGCTTTCAGAAGGTGTCATAAACTTAGCTTCGTTTTCATTAATCAAACGATCAATTTCTTTTTCTGCTTCCTTTAAAGTCTTAGCTTTAATCTTAGCTCCTAAGTTATTGTTATGAATGTCCATAGGTCTACCGACAGTATCCATTGTCACGTATTCCCGAATGTTTGCAGCCGTTAAAGCTGCTTTAGGGTTTTTAGATCTTTGCGTGATAAACCCTAAAGCTAAGTGAGCTGCGGCATCACCTTTACCATCATAAGCTTCTTCTTTTGAATATCGTTTGCGTTGGCTTTTAGCCCATTCTAGATCTGCACCTTTAATACCTAAAGTTTTAGCTATAAGACCTCCTGAGTATCTGCGGCTACGTACTTTACCACCATGAGCCATTTTAAGATTACGTATAGGGTTTAGCTCATCCATAAACGCAGGACCGGCTTCCTCTGCGTAAGGTATGCCGGTTTGCTTGTTAATACGCGCAGAAGGGTTTTTAGGTGCATTAGGAACTAACTCGCTTACTAAGCCTCCCTCAACCTTTTTAGTTCTTTGTACAGACTCGTCTTCTTCCTTTAGCTCAATAGGAGCTATTAACTCAGTCCGCATAAAATCACCGTAAAGGGTCATCATTTGCTTATACGTTTCACCGAGTGTCTCGTCTGATTTAAATGTTGTTTTATCGTTCATCAACAACAATAAAGACTTGTCAGGTCTGTCAGGTTTAAACTGACCCGCCATAAAAAAGGCCGCTTCTTTTTTACTTAAACCGTTTAAAATTAAATATCTATATGTGTCGCTCCTGCCTACTAAAACTTCAGAAGCGTTTATTTTTCTATAAAGATCTTGAGATAGCTTTAGTTTTGCTTCTTGTCGTTGTTTGTAACGAGCTACCAAATCCTGTCCAGATCTTTTATAATTAACACCGACGTTGATTATGTCTTGAGAAGCCCTTTTAAAATCTGAAACACCAAAACGTAAAATATTTTCTACGTCTAACTCTTGAAATTTAAATCCTGTTAAGTTTGCAGCTAACTCAGCGTTAACATTTTTAACTTTTCCTGTGTTCTTATTAGGTTGCTCAAATGCGGCATCTATTAAAGATTTAATACTTAAAGCACTTCCGGGGAGCAACGTCTGTCCCAAATGCGTAATGAGATTCCCTGTTTTTTCCGATGTAGTTAGGCCCGGAGTAAATATTTCTTTACCCTTTGAAGTTCTTCCATCAGAGCTTATAGCTGCAAACATTACATCAGTTAAAGCATCAGTTAGAATAGCTTCGTCTATATAAGGTCTAAATAAATTAAAGGCAAACGCGCCTGTCGAATCCAGTATCTTCTTATCAAAATCTTCTTCGTTAATTTCTCCGTTTGCATAAGCCCTAGCCGCAGATCTAAACGGTTCTTTAATAACGCTGTAGCTGTCTACAAACTGTGTATCGTTTGTATATATTTTATCTTCAACACGAAGTACGTTACGAGGCGAATCTTTAGACCACGGAGTCTCGCTTAGAATTGCAATTGCTTTCTGTTCTTCTTCGCCAAAACCTGCAAGATGGGCAGTAGTTGCAGCTAAACCGGACCACCCTGAAGTGGTAGCAGTAAATCCTGCAAGTCTTCTAGCGCCTCTGCCTCGTATACCTTCAACACCTGAAAGCATTTCTTTGGCCGACTGTTTAACAATGTTTTTACTAGTTCTTATAATTTCAGCGGGGAATGAAAAGAAACTACCTACAGGAAGCTCTTTCAAAGCTTTAATGCCTTTAGGAACTCGATCATAATTAGGCATAGTATTACGTACTATATCGGCAGCCCGTTCTTCTAAAACCTCAATAGGGGCTTCAGGCATGTGTTTTCTTAAAGTTGCAAGCTCTTGGTTGTAGTAGTTAATTTTGTAAAAATCATCTGTAGCTACATAGATATTATCTACAAGCTGCTGTTTGTTTTTAGAAATACCATAGCTTTGTAGTTTTTTAGATATATTGTCTCCTAAAGTATCTACACCTGATTCATAGCCTACGTTTAAAAGATCTCTAAATTCATTAACTCTTACGTTTGTGTTAATAATACCCAGTCTTAAATACTTTTCATATAAAGCATCAAGCTCTTTGTTACCGCCTTGAAGAACAGAGTTTCGCAAAGTTTTAAAAGTTTGACGAGCTTCGCCACCAAAAGGATTTACGCCATTAGCTGCGCCAAACTGAGCACCACCCGTAAAGTTACGAATATGTGTAACATGACTAAATACAGTCTTTAGTTTCTGAGATGTTCCTTTAAGTGTTAAGAAGTTTTTATACCAACCAAGCTTGTCACCTTTGAAGAATCTAGAAGTATTGTTTTGTATTTCAGACAATATTTCAGGTGTAGTGTACTTACCGTCTAACACAGAATTAGTGCCGGTAATTTTAGCACTAAAAATTTTATTGTCTCTAGGCTGACCTTCTTTAAATATATAGCCGCCCGACTCTCCTAACTTATTTAAGTTTTGATAGAACTTATTAGTTTCTAATAGGTTAACCATTTTACTAACAGTAAGAATTACATTTTCGCTAGGCTCTTTTACTTCGCCCATCAAAGCTCTAATAGGGTCTGGGATATCTTCTCTTTGTTTTAAAATATTTTTATTTACTTTACGTACAGCACTAAAGTAATCCGAAAACTCAGAAGCACTTCCTGAACTTAATATTTCATCTATTTGATCTTTTGCTTGCTGTCGTGCAAAAGTCTCAGATAAGTTTGGGTCACGGTTAAGGTTTAAATTAGTTAAGTAATCTTCTGCGTCTAAACGAACTTTTTCGTCTGGCGAATATCCAGAATCTTCGAACAAACGATAAGAACGTCGCATATAGTGACCAGAGTTCTCTACGATTATTTCTTTCAATGAGTCTTTTACCGCGCTAGACCCAACAAGCTGTCTTGACATGTCATCAATTAATTCACGAGCATTGAGAACTTCTTCAGCAACATCTTTAGGCAGGTTAAATTCATTTGCAATATCACTTATTTTATCTTTAAGCTCTAAACCACGAACAAATTTAAGATCTGCAGTAAGAGCATCATTAACAGATTTAAATATTTCTGGACCTTCTTTAGTTTCCGATATATTATTTAAAGCATCTTGAAGTCTATTAGCAATGTGTTCTGCCTTTGCAATAACCTGTCGCTGAGCATACTGGGAGTCTTCAAAGGCATTGTAAGCCTTTGGAGTAAAGAAACCTCTAGTCGTTAAAAAACGATTTATAAATCTATTTATCTTGCTATTTGCTTGTAGCTGAACCTGTGCAGCGCCTTTTGGAGTTTCTGTAAATACTACTTGATCTTCAGGGGCTCTTAAATCAGTTGTTTCTTTGGCATCTTTTAAATATAAATATAAGGCTTCGCCTCTTTCTTCATCGGTTAAGTCTGGGAATTTTTTCTTAAAGTTTTTATATGCTATTTGACCTGCTTTAACTGTGCCGCCCAGTATATCAACAAGCCCACCTATTGCTGTCCCTTCTCCTAGAAGCTTAATTCTTTCAACAACTTGACTGTCTTCTTCGTCAGAAGCAATATACTCAGCAACGGTTTTTGCTCCGTTTTCCGGCAGGACTTCTGCAATTACATTGAATAAATTCCCTTCGCCTTCTTGAGTGTCAGCTAGTAGTTGGTCAGTGATCGCACCCGCCTTTGCACCGCGTAGGATTTTACCGCCTTCTTCACTTAGCTTACTATATATCTTTGTACCGCCCATAATATACGGAACTAGAGAAGCAGCAGTGCCTGTTACGGTTTCAGTCTTTTTTATTTTTCCTTCTTTATCAATAATAGATTCTTTTATTCTGTCCGCAGTTTCAGTAAAACCAGACATACGGAACGGCTCAACCAAAGAATCAACCATAAAATTTCTTACAGCTTTCTTAGCTTTTTGACTATCTTGTTTAAGATTTTCTTTGCTTTCTTCAGTTGGAGCCTTACTTTCACCTACTACGTAGTGCGGAGGTTGACCACCGAGAGTTAATAAATCAATACCAATATTAGGAACTTGCTCTAAGGTATCTATTCCAACACGAGCTAAATCCGCAAGAATACTTTTTTTCTCTGTAGTTTCTTGCTTGGTTTCAGTTTCATTTAGCTTTTCTTTTTTTCTTTCTTCTTCTTCTAGTTTAGCAAGAAGACTGGGACTAGGTATCGCCATACTTAGTATTCCTTTATCGTTGTCTGTTTCTGAATTGTTCGGCTAAGTCTGCTATCTGCTGTAATATGTCAAAAGCCGCTTCTTGATCTCCGGTACTTAGCTTAACTACAATATCAGTATTATTAGATACTAGCCCGTTTAAAAGAGTTTTAGATAATTCGTCATTGTATTTATCTTGTAAAGCTCCGTCTCTTTCCATTACATTTTGAAAGATGTCTGAGACTTTTGCATATTCTTGACCACTTTTAATATTTGTAAGCTGTATGTTTTGTTTACCGACTTCGCGTACAAAATCTTCAAGATGCTCAGTATTTAAAATAGTTTTAGCTTGAGTTGCAAAGTTAAAGTTACTCTGCATAGATTTTAAAGTAATGCTATCAACTTGATCTTTATCGGCAACTTCTACTACAGGTTTTTCTTGTTTGTCTGGGAGGATGCCGAATTTGTCTTTAATTATTTTTTGCTTAATAATATATAAAGTAGAGCCTGATGTTTTAACTTGATAGGTACTTTCATCCCGGAAGCGTTCTTCTTTAGGAGTTTTAGGAACTACTACATTTGCATAGTCATAGGCAGTAACTAAGTTTTTAGTTTTGTTGTACTCTTCCATTAAGGCAAGAACACGCTTCCTATTAGGATCGTTTTGTTGGATAGCTTTAATAGCTAACTGTTCTCTGTCAGCCCTACTTGTCCCTTCAAATAAACCTGTAATAGCGTTTGTAATTGAATCTCCAATAGTTAAACCCTTTGCAGATCGTATAGCCTTAGCAGCATCTAAATCAAACTGGTCTTTAGTTTTAAGTTTTTTAGCTGCATCTATAAGTTCTTTTCTTTTATCTACACGACTCTGCGCCAATTTTGTCAGCTCGCTTTCAACTAGCTGTTGATAGGCAGTAGTTCCCACCTCATTTGGATCAGCATTTAGTTTAAACTGCGCTTCAAAAGTTGATCTTAAAATATCTTTTTCATATTCAACAGGGTTAACCCTACCTTTGTCACTTTTCATCATAGCATTATGTTCGTCCATAACAGACGAAGCAGCAGCGGTAGCGTCTTTGAATAAAGCCTGTGAAGCTAATATGTCTTGGTTTTCCGCAAACCTTTCGGCTTTGTTTCTTAGCATTGAGTTTCCGATAGACATTAAAGCTTTTGAGCCGAATAGGATTAACGCTTCTTTGCGCTCTCTTTTCCGGGCTTCCGATGCTATCCTGTCGTTACGTTGCCGAATGTCTGATAGTAATGATTCACCAAATTTTTCAATACCCATTATTATTCCTTTTTATTTTCAGGTGGAGCTAATAAACTTTCTTTTTCTTCTTCTTCCTGCTCTTCCTCTGTTTTCTTTGGAGAAGCCAATAAACTTTCTTTTGGAATTTCTGGAAGCTCGTCTATTTTTTTTGTAATGTTGCTACTCAAAACACCGGGAGGAGGTGTTGTAGTAGTTTCAATATCTTTGATTTTTTCTAAAGCTTTTTCTTCAAACTTAGTTCCAGAACTTTCTTCTTCATCTATTTCATCAAGATCTTCGTCTCTATAAATTACAGGGTCTACATCTATCTTTTCAGCTAATGCTAAGAACATATAGATAACAGGTTCAATCAACAGTAGCATTAAATCTGGGTTCCACTTACCATCTTGGAAACCTTGAAACAATAACACTTGAGTTAATTCGCTTAAAGGTTCCCCACCCGCTACAGCTTGCATAAACGGAACATAGTTTTCCTCATCAATAATAAGTCCAAAAATATACTCAGAAGCCGAATGAATGCTAGTAAACTCAGGCTTACGCTCAAAAGGCTGCGGGTTTTTTGGATCGTTAGTTAAAGACTGTCCCGGAACAGGGCGGTCCATTTTAGCATATAATTCCATTAACTCATTTTCTTGCATTATACGGCTCCTTGCATAAATCTTTGATACGCATTATGTAGCGTAGCAGTTTGTCCAATTGGATTTTGAGCAATAAAGTTTGTATTGCTTGTGTACATGTTAGGGTTAAAGCCTGTTTCATAGCCACCTGTACCGATATCAGCGGTCATGGTGTTGATTGTTGGGACACTAGCTGCAAAAGAATTTTGATCTGGGATAGCACCCGCATCGTCCATAGCTTTACCTTCAACATAAGTTTCTATATATTCTTTTGGAGCATCTAACACAGACTGTACAATTGCACCGGGAGCTGCTTCAAGTCCTTCAATTGCTTTATCTTTAAATTTTCCCGGAAGCTCTGTAATTGCTTCTTTAAAGGTTTTCTTAGGAACTTCGTTACTTAAAAGACTTGTTTCAGCATCTGCAGTCGTAGGCATCTCTATTTTCTTTACAATTGGCTTACCGGTTTCTAGATCTATATTTACATCAAGTTGGTCTGATACTGCTTTAGGTCCGAACTTACTAAACTTTGCATCCTGTCTATCTAAATATGCTTTAGTGTATGTGCTTTCTCCAGTTAGTGTATCCATAGAAAATAAATCTTTACCCGACTCTGCAAGTTTAGAAGCTTGTTCGCCTACTACTTTAAAAGTATCTTTAAAGTTTTTACCACTGATGTCGATGCCTTTACCATCAACGCCCATTCCTAGTTTAGAGGTGAACGTTTTAAACGGTACATCTAGACCTAGTGCATTAGCTGCCGAGCCTACTACATGTCCTACGACTTTAGTTACACCACCCGTAATAGTTTTAAACACATTACCTGCTTTTGTTCCTACATTAATCGCAGCGTTTAGAAACTTACCTGCACCTCGGAGCAACGGGCTGCTTGCTTTCATTAACCAACCTGCCGAGCTTCCGAGCATCGACCCCACCCCGGGCAGTAGTAAACTCAAGCCTATCTGACCTACAACGCCTAGCTTTCCTACAAACTTGCCAACCTTTTTAACTACTTTTTTTACACCTTTGGCAACTTTCTTTACTACTTTTTTAACGCCCTTTACTACTTTTTTAAAGGCTTTCTTTATACCTGAAAATAATCCCATCTATATTCTCCGCTTACTTATACATACTGTTGATCTTAGTTATGAGTGTGTTTAAATTTGTTCTTCCCGAAGCGCCACTGGCTTCGTTGCCTATTGCTGTAGCATATAACTGAGTTATTCTATTTTGTTCATTTTCATAAGATGAATTTAAATAACTAGACTCGTCTCTAAGTTGCTGCCACAACTGAGCTAATTCCATATTGTTTAAGTTAAAGACATTCTGAGCGTGTTGTTGGTTTGCTGCATTCTGTGCCGCAGTGTTTATAGTGTTGGCTTGTCTACGCCATGCAATATTAGATTGCTCAACTGCTTGTGCGTTTGCTGCGTTCCACTGATCTCTTTGCAGATCTACTTGCTCGTTAAATTTCTCTACATCAGCTTTAAGCTGCGCTGTAGCCTTTTCAGCTTCTAGTTGATTACCGGCTTTAATGGCTTCTTGTCTGTTCACTTCGGTAACATTAAACTGTCGCATAGCGTTTATCTGAGCTGCGTTTTGTTGTTTAACAGTTGCCGAAAGATTGGACATAAACTTATCTACATCTGTTTGACTTGCAGCATTAAACTGTCGTGCCGCGTTCTCTGCCGACTGATTAGAGAGAAGCGTTTGTTGACGGCTTTGTTGGTCAAACATTATAGCCTGTTGCTTGTTGCTTAAGTTTGTCATGTCCATCTGTAAAAAGTTTTGAGCGTTTGTAATCGCAAGCTTTGTTTGTTGGTCAGCAGTTGCTAAGTCCATTGAGGCTAATGCAGTTGCATTTTGCAGCATGGTTTGTTGGTCAGCGTTAAACTCTGTTTGTACCATTGTTTGCATAAATCTGCTGTTAGCTAACTCAACTTGTTGTTCTGCATTAAACTTAGTCATGTCAACATTAGCAACCATTGAAGCATTTTGAACTGCGCGTTGTTGATCTACATTTAATTGTGCAACGCCCATCTGAGCTGCAATGTTAGCTTGAGTAATGTTTGTTTGCATTCTAGCATTAAGATTAGCTAGTTCAGTTTGCTGAGCTGCGTTTAAGTTATCTGCACTTGCAGCGTTTAAAGCTGACAAATTAGCAAGACGCATCTGCTGATCGTTACTCATATTTGCTAAGTCCATCTGTTGTTGGAACTCAGCATTTTTAGCTAAGAAGCTAGAAGCAATTTGTTTATCTTGAGAAGTTGCCTCTTGAATAGCTTGAGCATTGCTTTGAGCTAGTGGAATAGCGCTTTGAATAATAGAGTTAAATAAAGCATCCCTACCTACTGTTGATCGAGACATTCCCCGCGCAGCTAGTTTTCTTTCTACTGAAGCTAGTGCAGGTCTAGCCCACGCAGGTACTTCGCCTTCTTCCATACCCGCCATTAAAGATTCCATTTGGACACTTACAAGAGCTTCTTTGGGCAAACCAGATAAAGTAGTTTTGATAGTTTCTGGAAGTTCTTCTATTTGATCTGCAATTAATTCTGGGTTTTCGGCAAGCTGTTTAGCGATTTCATCGTCTTTTAAGCCTTTGCGTTTTAATTCTTTAATCGCTTTGTCTTTAGCTTGTGCTCCTTGAATTGCTCGATTCTGCATTTCATTGTATTCATACATGCTCATAATTTGAGCTGCTTCGCCTTCAGGAGCAGGAGTACCTAAAATAGCTTCACGCTGTTGTGCTTCTGCTTCAGGCGTAGGCGCTACCTGAGTGACCTTGCCTGTTACTTTGTCTACGTAGGAGCCGTCAGAGATTTCAAAGTCTTGTACTTGCGCTTTAGCGGCCTGTTCAGCTCTAGTGTCTCTGGCTACAGTCTCAGCTCGTTCGCTCAATTCAGGGGCATCTGCTTCAGCGATTTGAGATACTGTACCGGTAGCTGCTTTAGTAGAGCCGATACCGCCTACCTTAGCTGCTGTCATTTCTGTAGCTTCTGCTCCCGGAACTCCCTGTGTAACTGCTGTTTGACCTACAGTAACTGCAGGAGCCATATCGGGCGCGTCAACTGTTTGAGCTTTAACATCCGTAGGTGCCGCTACCTGCTGTATGAGTTTATCAGGCGTGTCGTAATTCTCGCGTGTTTTTGCTACATTCTTTCTGGGGTCTGCAGCTACTAACGCTTTGTCTGCTTCCGCTTGAATCTGTGCAGTTGTTTTAGCTTTAGGTGCTTTTGATTTAGCCATTGAAGAATTTCCTTTAATATTCCATGTTGCTGTAGGTGTAGGTTTCGGTTTCGGTGCAGTTACTTTTTGTGTAGCTTTAAAAGCTGACTGAAAAGCTTTTTTTTGGGCTGCCGCATTTCTAGCTGCTCGTTCCCTCATTTTTCTGCTAGGGGGTCTTCCTCTCCTACGTGTAGTAGATTTAGGTATGTTAAAAAGATTAGAAGTATCTTTACCCTCTGCAGCAGCTCCAAACTTACGTGCAATTGTTGTGTATACGTTTTGTGTATAGGTTTCTTGTTGTTTGCGAGTTGAGCGACCTCTAAGGGGTGCTGCAGGTGCCGTAACCCCTAACCTTGCTGCGTATTGTGCTACCGTCTCTTTTCGCCCACGCGCAGGAAGACCAGTACGTTTAGAAAAAGCCGAATCAGATTCCCCGGCCTTTTTTAGAAACTTTTGTTGAGCAGCGTTTAACTTTGGATGAGGGGCATGAGGCATCCAGTTTTTGTGTCTTGGATGTCTTGCGTGGCCACCGTCGTGAAACTTAGCCCGTGAAGACTTTAAAGCGCTCAGAACTTTACCAGTTCTTTTTTCTTCCATTACTTATTCCTATTTACAATTTTTTGAACTGTAGTAGATTCGTAAATACGGATACCTAACCACACAATAGTGAAAAGACTCGCCACTGGAGGTAGCCATGCTGCTAGAGACATTACACCGGTTGATGCTGCCATTACGTCTACAGCTTGTTTAGTTTCTTCAGTCATCATGCGAGGCTCCTTTTAATTAGTTCCAAGCTACTGCTGCAATGTCTTGAACGAGCTGTGGATAATCTGTAATGTTGGTTACAGAGCTTTTAATGTTTACTTTACGAGCTTTAACCAACGGAAGCTGATCGTCGTTTGGATCGTCGTAAGTATCAATAAGAGTTAAACATAAAACTGTTTTAGAGCTATCTGTAGTGTCTCTAACCAATACAGTGACATCTTTAAGCTGTGTTGTTTTTGTAATTGCCATTCTATAAAATCTCCTTTAAGATTCTTGTACTATTTTTATTACGCCATTTGTATGGTAAAGACCACCAACAGGAACACCCGCATCTTTTGCAGCTTGTTCAGTAGCGTAGTTAGAGTTACTTTTTGCTAAAGCTGGCATGATTATACCACAGAAACCGTCAGTGCCGTCAACTACTTCGTTAGCTACTACAAACCCTGTAGATTTAGTAATTACTTCTTCATTGTTTACCGTTTCTATTGTACCAGTACCAACCACAAAACGGTGATTAGTTACCCACGAGGTTGGGTTAGAACTATCAGTAGGATAGTCTGTAAAGAACTTTTTATCATCGTCGTTATATGCACCTACAGTAGTGACAAAGTTATCCCAAAGATAGTTGCTAGACAAGCTATTGTCTGCGTTAAGCTGTTGGAACAAAGGAGTTTTCAATCCTTGTCCCAAGCACACAGCACCATTACCTAGTGGGTTGTTGCTTTTACCGGCTGTGAATGCGTGGTCGCCTTCTACTAAATTGGACTGACCGATTGCTGCACCATAGGTATTGTTAATAGTATTGTTTTTGCCACAAGCTAAGGCATAAGAACCGTTCACATCGTTACTGCTACCTGTTACAAAGCTATTGGCTGCGTTATCTGCGAAAGTAGGTCCTCCTACGTTATGGTTACTACCGGCTACAAGAGAACTAGCAGCGTATCCTAGATCGTTTCTGCGACCGGCTACCATTGCATAATCACTGTTGCTTACAACATGTCCTCGCCCGTAAACAAAGCCATAATCAGTATTGTCTAGTTCAAGTTTTGTATAAGTGCCTCCATTTGAATCAATGCCCCCACCTGCAAAACTCCACGAACAGGTACTCGCGATTTGAATTTCTTCACCCATCATAATACAGCCGTAGCCGTCGTTAGATGCTCGGTATACTCCGTTATTGTCTGAATTACCTTTAGCCCAGTTAAAGCTGTAGTCGTTCTTTGCTGAAACTAAATATCCGCCAACATAAGTGTGCTCTACACCTACTTCGTCTGTTGTATCGTTAAATTTAGGGCCAATAACAAGATTACCACCGTGACCCACACTGTTAGCTGTATCGCCTGTAAAAGTAATTTGGCTTCCTGTTGCCCAGTTACTAGCGCTGTCTATGTCAAAATCGAGCTGATATCCAATACCAACATTGTTGCTTCCGAGGTTGTCAGAGTCTCTTCCGATTAGCATACCAAAGTCAATGTCTTGGTTGTCTTGCAAGTCACCTGCAGTATATGTACCAGTTACGTCATCACCAACATGAATGCCTCTTGAAGTGATATGGAAGCGTTTAGTTTGCTCGCCATCATCAGCTACTGTGGTCCCTGCTGTTTGCTGATACCAATGCATTTCAACACCTTCGATACCTTGAGGACGCATAACTATACCGTCTTCAGGTCTCAGTATTACATCGTTAGTAGGTGTAAGCTCTATATCGTCGCTAATAGTTAAGGCTGTAGCCGGAGATGCTTGGTTAGTCGTAGTTGCTACGTTAAATTTAAACGCGCTTTTTCCCGTATTAGCACTGTTAACTGTTTCCGCAACAATTTCAGCTCTAAAGTTACTGAAATTTGAATCGGCAGTTTCGAAACCTATTATTCCTAACTCAGGGGTAGCGCTGTTGTTAGGCGTAATAGCTATTTTAGTTGCGTCACTGTTATTAAGTAAAACATTTTTAACATGTAACGGATATTGAGGATCTGTTTCGCCTATTCCTAAACGTCCGTGACTTGACATAGTTATAACATGGTCAGCTACATTTGATCTAGGAAGATAGAAATTTAAAGATCCTCCCGATGTATAATCAGATGTATTTTTTTCTAAGAAAATACCGGCCACAGCAGCCGCGGTACCGCCACTTCTTTTAAGTGTTAAGCCTACTTCATTTTGAGATATATCCGATACAGTGTTTTCTAGCGTTAAACCGGGTCGAGCGCTAGTGTTTAGCATATAAGTCGCTACAGCACCGGCACCAGTAAGGACGCGGCCATCTCGAGAAGCTGTAACGTGTAGTTCAGTTTCAAGATCTGCAATAGCAGTATTTATACCTACTTTATTTTCTGAAATATCTACAGCTAGAGTGTCGGTGTCTACTGTTATGTCGCCAGTGAAGTCCGCACCTGATAAGTCTGCTTTTCCTAAAACGTCTACTGTAACAAAAGAAACATTACCGCTACCATCAGTCACTAGGGCTTGACCGCTTGTACCGTCAGTGCTTGAAAGTGTATAGCCTCCTGTAGCTAGTGTTCCAGATGCCTTAATGTTACCATCAACGTCTAAGGCTTCAGAAGGCGTTGGATCATTTATCCCTACCCTATCATTAGTAGAATCAACATACAGCGTATCAGTATCTACAACGAAATTTATACTAGATGCGACTTGAACAGTGTTTGAACTTGTAGTTAATCGCGTCTCACCGTCATTGTATAAGGCAACGCCACCGTCTACTGTTGCATTTATCATGTACTCATTGTCATCTGATATAACCGCAAACGCACTTCCGTTTGTTTGTAAAACTAAGGCTCCTTCCCCTGTTTCTTCAATTACCGAGTTACCACCGTCAGTATGATAAATTGCTAAGTCGCTGTCCGTGCCAAACTTAGCTTTTACACCATCGTTAAATAATACATCACCAGTAAACGTGTCTCCTGTTAAGTCTGCTTTTCCTGAAACGTCTAATATAATATCACCAAAAGCAACATTGCCCGATCCGTCTGTTATAAGAGCTTGGCCACTTGTACCGTCGGTGCCTGTAAGCGTGTAATCTCCTATGCCCAGTGTTTCTTCGCTTGCATCCCAGAAAACACCAGAAGTTGTGCCGTCTTCTGCAAAGAAAGTAATATCACCATCTTCAGAGATTTTTAAGCGTTCGACACTTGTGCCGTTGTTTGGATTTGTAGCTATTGTAAGGCCTGTTCCATTACCAGACGCATCTGAGCTATAGTCAGCACGTATGTAGGCTTTTCTGCTATCAGCATTTTTAAATGTAATAGACTGGGTATCAGCGCTTGTACTATCGCTCGATAAGTCGATGTCTCCCGCGAGGTGAAGCTCGTTAAATCTGTTTGTATCTGAACCTAAATTAATAGCTCCGTCATCCCCAGTGTGGGGGACGAAATGATTGCTTAGTATTAGTTCTGCATCATTAGAACTTAAGGATACACTAGAAGTAGCAGACGCTAAACGCGCTTCGTTCTGTGTTTTAAGCGCTAGACCATCAGTAGCATAAACCTGAAGTGCACCTAATGAGCCTGACAGATTATTAGTAGTATCTTGATAGTCGAACGAAATATACTCCTGTCCTGAGTCTACATCAGAACGGGTTACTTGCAGCACGGCATCGTCTGCAGTTGATGTTGTGGTAAAATATCCTTTACCACCGGAAGAGAGTACTATTCCTTGTTCAGTTTGAGCCGTACCTATTGCTTCATGTCCCATTAAGAAGTGGCCACTATCAAATCGAGCATGTTCATTGACACCAGTTCCAAATGTTAAAGGTTTACCGACTGTACCGTTTATTGAAACTTTTCCAAGAGAGCTATCTGAGCTTCCTACGCCCTCTACAGTTATTGTACCGGTAACTCCGTCAGCCTCTACTTTTAGTTCAGAGCTAGGAAGAGTAGTGTCATCTGTTGCTTCAGCAAGATTTTTGACTTTTAGTGTTACAGAATTAGCTAAATCAGTATTTTCAATATCTAGTATTTCAGCAGGACTAGTAGTACCAATACCTACTTTACCATCATTCGTGAAAGCTACTTTAGGTGCAGAGCCTGTAGGACCACCCATGAACCAGTAATCATGCTTAGACCTAAACTCAAATCTAGGGTCAACAGCATCGACTCCTTCGCTTGCTTCGATGCCCATGTAATGTCCGAGCTGTGATTGCATTACGCCATCAACTGCGAAACGATGTTCTATTAGTCGTGCTGTACTGTCTGAAGCCATTTCTTGAACAATATCACAATCAGGAGCCATTAAGTGTAGCTTAGCGTTTGGTTCTGTAGTACCTATACCTATGAAACCATCTCTTGTAATATTTAAATCAGTAAGAAGTTTTGCTTCGGCTACAGTGTTTTCAGTACCAACAGTTTGGTCAAACACGCCAAAGCCTAAGTAGTTGTCATCTCCTGTTTGACCTCCACCATTATATACAATAACTGCATGTGCGGCATCAGCACTATATTGAGAATGGTCGTCATTAAATTCAGTAAATACTATAGACGGTAATCCATCTTCGTTAGCCTCAGTGTCTGAGTCACTAGTGATTTTAATATCACCGCCCTGCACATGGAATTTCGCATCAGGGCTATCAGTACCTATACCTACTTTGCCGTCAGTTTTAATTGTAAGTCTGTCTTGGTTTCCAACAGATATTTTTATGTCCGAATTAGGTGAAACGAGTTTACTGCCGTTTGCTGCAGTGTGTGCTAATCTAAAGTCGTAGTCATCGGTATCTGGTGTTTTAAGGTCAACATAACCGCCAGTAGCACCACCAACTTCTACACGCCCATCACCACTGCCCTGTACCCTAATAACATTATCAGCCCTAATTTCACCCGCAACATCTAATTTGCTATCAGGACTATCAGTACCTATACCTACTTTGCCTGATGAGTCGATACGCATACGTTCTGTACCATCAATAAAGAAGGTATGCTTAGAGCTACTTTGTTCGCTATTTGAGTCAGCACTAAATTTTAAATTACCATCCGTGTTTTGAAGTGAACAAGTGTTTGTATTGGTGCTGTCAATTAAATAAAACAGTGGATTTGCACCTGTAAGTTTTATACTAGAACCTCTAACGTCTAATGAAGATTGAGGATTATTAGTACCTATACCTACGTTGCCTGTACTTCGTACGCATAATAGGTTTCTATCATAGGCATTATCAGCTTCACTACCTGAATCGCTATATGTAGCGTCTGTGCCAATAACATTAAAGGAGTCTTGGTTATCATTATCTCTTAACCCAATAACCACGTGTGCATTTGGTCTGCCCTCAATAATTGTTCCTGACGTTGTGCTACTAGTAGGCATCAATGCATAAATATCTGCATCTGCTGTGTTTGACCAAGACCTTAATACGCCTAACTGAGACGCGCTTGCGCCACTACCGCCTACACTTATATCTCCACGTACGTCTAATGTTGAAACAGGACTATCAGTACCTATACCTACGCCTGTGTTGTCGATACGCATTTTTTCGGTGTCGTAAAGATTAAAAGTCAAGGTTCTGCTTGCTTCAGTTTGTTCGCCAAGTGCGTCAGCAACGAGTCGAGCTGTTCCACCTGAAACTGTTTGAAATATCGTTGTGCCTCCACTGCCTGAAAGTTTAATTTGTGCGATATTATCGCTGCTATCAACATTAATAGTTTTAGAATAAACAGTATCAAAACGATTATCAGAAGTACCTAAATCATAGCTGCTTGTAAGAGGTTTTAAAGAAGTTCCTGTTACATTTAAAACTTCTGTAGAAGCTGTTGAAATCTCTACAAACATTTTAATAATGTTGTTACTACTGTCGATTTCAATTTTGTTATTGAAATCTGCATCGCCTATTTTAGAAATAGCCGCACCGCCTCCTACTGTACCGTCGTGATTGTGACCGTCAGTTACATCGAAAGCAGTTTCAAGTGCATTAAAATCATTATTAAAAAGCGAAGCAGAAATAACATTCCCTGTTTCATAAGTGCTTTGTTTAGTGTATCCTGTAGCCATTTACTATCTCCTAGTTGAGGGGGCGTAATTTACATATAGACCGTTAATTGTGTACGGGCTATCTTGATTTCTTGTTAATATTTGAAAGCTTGTTGTATATCCACTTCCTTCTAAAAAAGTTTTCATTATATTAGATTCTCCAGTTCCAAACAAGGACGAGCCAAATTTAGATAATCCAAAAATACCTGCTTTAGAAGTAGTAGGAAAAACATAAGTCCCGGGCTGTGGGGTATTTTCATCATTTGAATTATATGTTACATTCATGCTAACTGTTGCTGAAGCTTCAGGAGTTATTGAAAGTTTAACATATTCTAAAGTCTTCCGAGTTCCTAGTTCACCAAAATCAAAATGAGGTGTTTCGTAAATAGCATCAATATTAGATTGCTGCATAACACCTTCGCTATCTAATTGATGAAAATAGTTACCTTTATCGTGATTAAACACATAACCTTTATCATCGCCATGATATTGGCGTTCAACACCTGAGCTATCAAAATCAGACGTTATAGCGTATGCTTTGATTCCTATTGTTTCAGACCACTCAAATCCATTGCCTGTAAGAGTTCCAAGAAGTCCTCTAGAGTCTAATGTAGTTTCTGAGTCTCTAGAGTAAAATAATCTATATTGAGACTTGCTTCGAATTACACAACTAGTTATAGTGTATTGATCCACCTCTTCAGCTAGTAAAGCTACTAGGGCTTGTACTTGACGACTTACAGAGCTTAACTCAACGTCACCAATTCTGGCTGTACCTGCGATAGTACGGATGCCGTCAGGAGACAAAAAGAGTAGATCACCACCAATTTCTTGAATACTATAGGCGCTTAAGCAACCTACGTTTTTTGTTACAGGAACAATAGCCCCCGTAGAATTTACATTGGTTCCGTCAACATCGTGGATATTTATTAACTTATGTATACTGTTGCGGCAGAAAATAATTAAATCGCTTCGAAAGCTTTTAATCCCTACAACTTGATCGGCTAGATCTATAGAGTTTCCACCTTCAAAATCTCTAGGCGCTAGGACAGCACTAATGTAAATTGTATTCTTATTGTCTGGATCTCCTGCCATTACTAAGTAATTTTCATGCGAAGTAACTACAGTAGGTGTTATGGGGCTGTGATTTTGGTTGCCACTATTAGAATGATCTGTATCAATTTCATCAATATAGAAACTTCTAGTGTTTAAAGCACCGCTTCCAGACATTCTAAAATAAAAAGGAAGATTAGTGCCATCAGTAATAACTACTTCACCGTACTCTGTGTTTCCTTCAAATATAGTAAATGTACATTGTTTTTGATTAGTTCGGGGCTCTACAGGATAATCATCTGTTCCGGGCGTTGTCTGAGCTAATAACGCTGTATATGTTATAGGAGCTGACTCGGTGCCTACTGTACCTCTGTTTATTTGAAGCCAGTTTATTCCATCATTACTAAAAAATATTCCAGTATCAACACAAGCTATTACGCCATCAGCATATACCTGTAATCCTAAAAGTTCGTTTTCGCCATTAGGACGATTGCTTTGAAACTCTGATTCATTGCTTTGATTTATAATAGTAGTCCCAAAAGACGTATAGCCGTTTATTCGACGATATCCTCCGTCTGGGTCAACTTCATAGTTTTGAAGTTTTACTGCTAGACCGGGAGCAGAAAGAATTTCAAACTCATTTAAGTTTGTATTTAATCCACCTTTACATGAAATACCAAAAGGTTGTGTAGTAGGCATTAAA